>Ga0102592_1000140_pt1 | contig 199017 bp, 178 predicted proteins | sample AraplaCol_mMF_r2_FD_76861 | JGI IMG/M metagenome (GOLD analysis project Ga0102592, IMG submission 76861) | Arabidopsis root microbial communities from North Carolina, USA - plate scrape MF_Col_mMF_r2 (SPADES assembly) (version 2) | ecosystem: Host-associated > Plants > Roots > Endosphere...
AGGTCGCCGACCGCGTCATCTTCATGGATGCCGGCCAGATCGTCGAGATGAACACCCCCGACGAGTTCTTCAAGAACCCGCAGCACGAGCGCACCAAGCTCTTCCTCAGCCAGATCCTGCACTGAGCCGTCAGTGCGCCGCCATCCGGGAGCCTCATCATGACCATTCTGTCGCGCCGCCTCTTTACATTCGCCGCCGCGGCCGGGCTTTCGCTGGCCGCGCTCGCCTCCTCGCCGAGCATCCGGGGCACGCATGCCCAGACCTCCGAATGGGCCGGCAAGAAGCTCGTCGTCGGCATCCACAACCGCACCCCCTGGGCCTATCGCGACAAGGACAACAACGTCGTCGGCATCCACCCGGACGTCATCCGGGCGACCTTCGCGCCGCTGGGCATCAAGGAGTTCGAGTTCGTCGTCTCCGATTTCGGCGCGATGATCCCCGGCCTGCTCGCCAACCGGTTCGACATCGTCGCATCCGGCGTGGCGATCACCCCGGCTCGCTGCGAGCAGGTGCTGTTCAGCGAGCCGGACGTGGCTGTCGGCGACAGCCTTCTGGTGCCGAAGGGCAATCCGCTGAAGCTCCATTCCTACGAAGACATCGCCAAGAACCCGAAGGTCCGGCTCGCCGGCGGCCGCGGCTCCGAGAACACCAAGAACGCCATCGCGGCAGGCGTGCCCGAAGCGCAGATCTCGCTCTTTCCGAACAATGAGGCGGCGGTCAGCGCCATCCTCGCCGGCCGCGCCGACGTGACGACATTGTCTGTTCCCAGCGCGATCGGCGTGATCGACGAGCAGAAGGTCGAAGGGCTCGAGCGCGCGACGCCCTTCAAGGGCCTGATCAAGCCGAACGGCCAGCCAGCGAAGCTCTATACCGGCACGGTGTTTCCGAAGAGCAGCGCCAAGCTGCGCGACGCCTACAACGCCGAGCTCGCCAAGCTGCGCGCCAGTGGCGCCCTCAAGACGATCATGACGAAGTACAACTTCACCGATGACGAGGACGCCGGCAGCGTGACCACCGCGCAGCTCTGCGCCGGCAACGGCTGAGCGGGCGCAGCAGGCAATGACCTTCTTCGAGGTCCTGTCGGGCATCTTCCAGGGGCTGGGCGTCACCCTGACGGTGACGGCGCTCGGCATGCTCTATGCGGTGCCCTTCGCCTTCGCGGCCGGCATCGCACAGCATAGCTGGCGAGGCCCAGCCGGGTTCGCGATCACCGCCGTCATCGAGTTCTGGCGCTCGACCTCGGTCGTGATCCTGCTCTACGGCTTCTACTACATCCTGCCGAGCGCAGGGCTGCGCCTCTCCGGCATCACGGTCGGCTCGATGGTTCTCGGCCTCCATATCGGAGCCTATGGCAGCCAGGCGGTGCGCGGGGCGTTGCAGGCCCTCGACAAGGGCCAGAGCGAGGCCGGGCGCTCGCTTGGCCTGCGCGGCTGGCAGATCCTCTTCCTGATCGAGTTGCCGCAGGCGCTGCTCGCCATGGTGCCGACCTTCATCAACCAGTTCATCCAGCTGGTGAAGGGCACGGCGCTGGTCTCGCTGGTCACGCTGTCGGACATGACCTTCCGGGCCAAGGAGCTGTCGCAGCTCTTCTACGACCCGCCGAAGGTCTATTTCGCGCTGCTGGTCGCCTATTTCGTGCTCTGCTACCCCGCGACGGTCATCGGGCGGTGGGTCGAGCGCAAGGTCGGCGCCGGACGGAAGCTCGATCATGCAGTTTGATCCCGCCTTCGCTCTCACCACCGTACCGAAGATCGCCGGTGCGATGTGGACAACCCTCATCGTCGCCCTGGCGAGCTGCGTCGGCGCCTCGCTGCTCGGCTTCGCGCTGGAGATCGCGCGCCGTAGCGGGGTCGCGATGCGCTATCTGATGCGCTTCGTCATCGACTTCATCCGGTCGACGCCGCTGCTGGTGCAGCTCTATTTCTTCTTCTTCGTCTTGCCGGTCTACGGCATCAAGCTGCCGGCCGTCGCGATCGGCATCATCGCCATGAGCATCTACTACAGCGGCTACCTCGCCGAGGTGTTCAAGGCCGGCATCGACGGCGTGAAACCCGGGCAATTCGAGGCGGCGAGCGCGCTCGGCCTGAAGCGCCTGCAGACGGTCGTGCTCGTGATCGCGCCGCAGATGCTGCGCAACATCGCCGCGCCGATGGGCAACTACTTCATCGGCATCTTCAAATCGACGCCCTATCTCGCAGCCATCGCCGTCTATGAATCCTTCGGCGCGGCGCTCGACATCGCCTCCGACACCTTTCGCTACACAGAGCCGCTGGTCGTCGTCGGCATCATCTATCTCGCCGTCGCACTCATCTTCGCCTTCCTCGTCAGGCGGCTTGAGGAACACCTGATGCTCTCAAGCAAGCGCTGACCGGCCAAACCCTACGGACCCCGCAATGGACCAGGATCTTCTCTCTCGCCTCACCCAATGGCGGCGATATCTGCACGCTCATCCGGAGCTGCCGCAGCAGGAACGCGCGACGTCCCGGTTCCTCGCCGAGCGCCTCGCCGAGCTCGGCATTCCTCACGAGGCCGGCATCGGCGGCCACGGTATCGTCGCGACCCTGTCGCGCCCCGGCTCGAACCGCTCAGTCGGCCTCCGCGCCGACATGGATGCCCTGCCGATCGCGGAAAGAAACGAGGTCGCTTACGCCTCGACGGTGCCGGGCGTGATGCATGCCTGCGGGCATGACGGCCATTCGGTCGCCCTCCTCGGAGCAGCGGCCGTGCTCGCCGCCGATCCCGACTGGAAGGGGACGGTCCAGTTCGTCTTCCAGCCGGCCGAGGAGAATGGCGAGGGTGCGAGGGCGATGATCGCCGACGGCCTGTTCGAACGCTTCCCGATGGAGCGGATCTTCGCCTTCCACAACTGGCCGGGGCTGGAGACCGGAACGGTGGCGGTCCATGACGGCCCGGTGATGGCGGCAGGCGGACGCTGGCAGGTGACGTTGCACGGGCTCGCCGGCCATGCCGCGATCCCGCACCAGACGCGCGATCCGATCCTCGCCGCAGCGCATCTGATCACGGGCCTGCACACAATCGTCTCGCGCAATATCGACCCTTGCGACGCCGTCGTGCTCTCGATCGGGCAGATCAATGGCGGTGTGGTCAGCAACCAGATCCCAGAAAGCGTCACCCTCGTCGGCACGCTGCGAACCTATCGGCAGGAGGTCCGGGAGACCGTGATCAAGCGCATGGAGGCGCTGATCGCAGGAACCTGCGAGGCCTATGGCATGCGCGCCGACGCAGAAATCCTCTCGACCGGCCGCGCGATCATCAACACGCCGGCCGAGGCCCGCCTGGCCGCCGCCGCCGGCGAGGCGATCGGCGCGAAGGTGCGCACGGACCTCAGGCCCAGCACGACCGGCGACGATTTCTCCTTCCTGATCAAGGACAGGCTCGGCACCTATGCCTGGATCGGCAACGGCCCTGCCGGCCCGGATGGCGAGCTCCACAATGCCCGCTACGACTTCAACGACGCGATCCTTCCCGTCGCCATCGACTGGATGCGCGAGGTCGCGAAACGCGCCCTCGCCGACGAGCCCGCCGTTCGATAACAACGCGGCATCGATCCATGCCGCACAGCTGATTGCCTCGATCCGTCAAAGCCTTACGGATCAAGTCCGAAATGGAGTTCTCCATGCACGACCTCACGCTTTGCGTCCATCACCCCGCCGTCAATGAGGAAGGCTACGCCAGCCTCGCCGTGCCGACGCACCGCGCCTCGACCATCGTCTATCCCGATGGCGCGAGCTTCATGGCCCGCAAGTACCGCGGCTTCGACGGCTATACCTACGGGCTGCACGGCACCCCGACGACGCGAACGCTGGAGGCCCAGCTGACCGCGCTGCACGAGGGCGTGCGCACCGTGCTCGTGCCGTCCGGGCAGGCTGCAGTCACCATCGTGATGCTCTCGGTGCTGATGCCGGGTGACAAGGTGCTGATCCCCGACAATGCCTACCCCCCGGTGCGCAGCTTCTGCGCCGAGTATCTGGAGCCGCGTGGCATCGCATATGGGGTCTATGACCCGATGATCGGGGCAGGCATCGCCGATCTGATCGACGACCGCGTCAAGCTGGTCTGGGTCGAGTCGCCCGGCTCCAACACCATGGAGGTGCAGGACGTGCCCGCCATCGTGGCGGCTGCAAAGGCGAAAGGTGCGCTCGTCGGCTGCGACAACACCTGGGCGACGCCGCTGATCTTCAAGCCCTTGGCGCATGGCGCCGACTTCGCCTGCGAGGCGCTGACCAAATATGTCGGCGGCCATTCGGACCTGCTGCTCGGCTCGATCACCGTCAAGGACATCGCCCTGCGCCAGAAGATGAAGGAGATCCTGCGTGGCTTCGGCATCGGCGTCTCGCCGGATGAATGCCAGCTGGCCCTGCGCGGCATCGAGACGATGGGCGTTCGCGTCGCCCATATGGGCAAGATCTCCGAGGACTTCGCGCGTCGGCTCGTCGGTCACCCGATGGTCGAACAGGTGCTCCATCCTGCCCTTCCCTCCTGTCCGGGCCACGCGATCTGGAAGCGCGACATGGGCCGCTCCTCCGGCCTGTTCAGCCTGGTGCTGAAGCCCGTCGACGAAGCTGCGATGAGTGCAGCGCTCAGCGCCCTCCGCATCTTCGCGATCGGCGCCTCATGGGGGGGCACCCGCAGCCTCGTCGCGCCGCAGGCCGTGGCGCAGGATCGCTCGGCGACGACATGGACCCATCCCGGACCACTGCTGCGCATCAGCATTGGCCTGGAAGACCCTGACGAGCTGTGGGCGGACCTGGGCGCGTTGCTCGACGTGCTGGCCTCGGCAACGTCGAGCAAGGCCGCCTAGGCGCCGGAGCGCCGCCCAGGGACCCTTGCATTGCCTACGCTTCGGCTCGGAGAGACCTGCTTTCTGGCAAAAACCTGAGTTCCGCTTCCGGAGCGCTGCACACCTTCCAACGGTTGCGGTACCGGAAGCGGCAGATCGATGAGTGTGGATACCCGAAACTACGGGATGAGCAGACACATGTGAGCAATGGTCAGTGGCGGCGCCATCACCTATGCTGTGGCGCCCTACAGTCAGATCGCTTTCCGTGTCCCCCGCCGCCCATCTGCAAGCCACTCTCGATCTGATGCACGAGCTCGATCGCGTCGCGCGTCCCGCAGATGCTGTCGTTTCGGCATGGTTTCGGGCCCGGCGGTACCTCGGCGACAGGGACCGTGGGCATATTCACGCCTTGCTCTACGCGCTGCTGCGACATCACGCGCGGCTGGGCTGGTGGCTGGCGAAGCATGGGAGACAGGATGGTCCGCGCAATCGGCTGCTGGCATGGCTTGCGATCGATCGAGGCCTGACGCCGAACCAGGCCAAGGCCCTGTTCACGGGCGGAGACTCGGCGCCCGCCCCGCTTCAGGACGACGAGCGCGGGCTATTGGTCAAATTGCAGGGCTGCGCCATCGACCATCCGGCCATGCCGGATGAGGTGCGCTTCGAATGTCCATCCTGGGCGCTCGAGCCCTTGCGTCGCCGCTTCGACGGAGCTTTCCGACACGAGATGGCCGCGCTTCTGACGCAGGCCCCGTTCGATCTGCGAGTCAATCCGATCAAATCCACGCGCGAAGTCGCGCTGCGGGGGCTGCGGGATCTCGGCTTCAAGGCCGAGGCGTCGCCCTTCGCGCCTTACGGCATTCGCGTGGAGGAGCGCCCTTCACTCGCCCAGCTTCCGATGCTGAAAAATGGCGAGGTCGAGATTCAGGATGAAGGCTCCCAGCTCGTGGCCATGCTGGTCGATGCAAAGCCGGGCGAGCGCGTGGTCGATTTCTGCGCCGGTGCGGGCGGCAAAACGCTCGCCATCGCCGCCCAGATGGCCAACAAGGGCCACGTCGTCGCCTGCGACATCATGGAAGGCCGTTTGAAGCGCAGCGCCGAGCGCTTCCGGCGGGCCGGCCTCCACAACATCGAGACCCGGCTGCTCGCCAGCGAAACGGATCGCTGGGTGAAGCGCCATAAGGGCGGCTACGATCGTGTGCTGGTGGATGCGCCCTGCAGCGGCACCGGCACCTGGCGGCGCAATCCCGATGCACGCTGGCGCGAGCATGAGGAACAGGGTCTGGACGCGGTTCTGTCGCTGCAGGCCCGGATCCTGGCGAGCGCGGCGCGGCTGGTGAAGCCGGGCGGGCGGCTCGTCTACGCCACATGCTCCCTGCTGCCGGAGGAAAACGAAGATCAGGTGGCCGCTTTCCTCGCGGCGCATCCTGGTTTTCAGGCCGTGCCGCTCCACGAGGCCGCGCCTCGGCTGACGGATTCGGCCCATCCCGCCTATCTGTCTCTGACGCCCGCGCGGCACGATACCGATGGCTTCTTCGCCGCGGTGCTACAGCGCGAGGCCGTCGCGCCGTCTGGGTAAACGCCTACCGCTTCGGCAGCGGAACACCCTTGGTCGTGAATTTCAGCGCCCTGCTGTTGGGGCGCACCGGGCGCTTCGTCCCCGCAGCCTTGCCCGTGCCGGGCGGCTGGTAGGACGGCACGAGTTGCTCGGGGCGCGGGCCGATCAGATCGGCGCGACCCATCTCCTTCAAGGCCTCGCGCAGCAGCGGCCAGTTGTCGGGGTCGTGATAGCGCAGGAACGCCTTGTGCAGCCGGCGCTGCCTTGCGCCGCGAATGGTCTCGACCTTGTCGCTCGCCCCCCGTCGCACGCCACGCAGCGTGTTGACGCCGGTGTGATACATCGCCGTCGCCGTCGCCATCGGCGAGGGCAGGAAGGTCTGCACCTGGTCGGCGCGATAGCGGTTCTTCTTCAGCCAGATCGCGAGGTTCATCATGTCCTCGTCGGTCGTGCCCGGATGCGCGGCGATGAAATACGGGATCAGATAGTATTTCTTGCCGGCCTCCTTGGCGGCCGCGTCGAACATCTCCTTGAAGCGGTCATAGGTGCCGATGCCCGGCTTCATCATCTTGTCGAGCGGGCCACGTTCGCTGTGCTCGGGCGCGATCTTCAGATAGCCGCCGACATGGTGGGTCACCAGCTCCTTGACGTATTCCGGGCTCTGGACCGCCAGGTCGTAGCGCACGCCGGAGGCGACCATCACCTTCTTGACGCCCTTGACCTCGCGCACCTTGCGATAGAGCCGGATCAGGTCGTCATGGGAGGTGTTCAGGTTCGGGCAGATGTCCGGGAAAACGCAGGAGGGCAGCCGGCAGGCCGCTTCGATCTTCGGGTCCTTGCAGGCCATCCGGTACATATTGGCGGTCGGCCCGCCGATATCCGAGATCACCCCCGTGAAGCCCGGCGTCTTGTCGCGGATCTTCTCGATCTCGCGCAGAATCGAGCCTTCCGAGCGGTTCTGGATGATGCGCCCCTCATGCTCGGTGATCGAACAGAAGGTGCAGCCGCCGAAGCAGCCGCGCATCACCGTGACCGAGAACTTGATCATGTCCCAGGCGGGGATCTTCGCATCGCCATAGGAGGGATGCGGCGCGCGCGCATAAGGCAGATCGTAGACGCCATCCATCTCGTCGGAGGTCAACGGGATGGGCGGCGGGTTCAGCCACAGGTCGCGGTCGCCATGGCGCTGGACCAGCGGCCTTGCATTGCCGGGATTGGCTTCCCGGTGCAGCACGCGCGAGGCGCGGGCATAGGCCTCGCGGTCAGACTCGACCTGCTCGAAGGCCGGCAGCCGGATGACGGTGTCGCCCGGGCGGCGGCTCGCGCCCTCGTCGGCGGAATCGAGATCGTCGGCGTGCAGTTCCGAATAATGCTCGGGCACGGGGCGGAACAGCGCGACACCCCGGATCGTGTCGAGATCGCGCGGCTTCTCGCCGGCGGCGAGGCGGTTCGCCACCTCGACGACGGCGCGCTCGGCATTGCCGAAGATCAGCAGATCCGCCTTGGCATCCGCCAGGATCGAGCGGCGCACCTTGTCGGACCAGTAGTCGTAATGGGCGATGCGGCGCAGCGAGGCCTCGATGCCGCCGAGCACGATCGGCACGTCCTTGTAGGCCTCGCGGCAGCGCTGCGTGTAGACGATCGTGCAGCGGTCCGGCCGCTGGCCGCCCTCGCCGCCGGCCGTATAGGCGTCGTCGTGCCGGATTTTGCGGTCCGAGGTGTAGCGGTTGACCATCGAATCGAGGTTGCCGCCGGTGACGCCGAAGAACAGCGTCGGCCTGCCCAGCGCCTTGAACGGCTCGGGCGACTGCCAGTCGGGCTGCGCGATGATGCCGACGCGGAAGCCCTGGGCCTCCAGCAACCGGCCGATGATCGCCATGCCGAAGCTCGGATGGTCGACATAGGCGTCGCCCGTCACCAGGACGATATCGCATGCCTCCCAGCCGAGCGCCGTCATCTCGGCCCGACTCATAGGCAGGAACGGAGCCGCGCGTCTGGAACGCGGCTGGCTGCCGAGCAGCGGCGGCATGGTTTTCTGGGCGCCGGCGATGGTCTCCATGGCCTTGCCGTATAGGGCGCTGCCGCCTCGAATTCAATCAATCCGAAACAGGATCCCGGAACAGGGGTGCGCAGCTCCGCCATGGAGCGGAGGCCTATCCAGCCCATTATCGCGAGAAATTGCCTTCCCTGAGCCCTTCATGGGCGGACGCCGGGCCGCAGTGCTGGGGTTATAAAAACAACCCGGCGTCCTGCGCGGCTTTTGACCGCGCGAGAGATAAAGCGCCGTGCGGCGGCGAAGATCAGCCTGCCTTTAGGGACAATTGTCCGCTCCATTTTTGCTCCGCAATATGGGGAAGCGAACTTTGCGGACAGCTCTCAGCTCTTTTCAAAGGCGAGGCTCATGAGATTTGTCGTCATAACCGCGTTGGCGCTGTCTGCCGCCGGCTGTTCCTTCACGCGTCAGGTCCATGGCGTGGTCGAGGGCACGGGAGAGACGTTTCTGGGAACGGTGACCGGCAGCACGGACGAGACGGGAAGCATAGACCTCCGCTCGTCCAGAACCGTGTGCCGCGGATCATTTGTCTACACGACATTTCGTCAGGGATCCGGCACCGCCGTTTGCGATGACGGGCGCAAGGGCAAATTCAGCTTCGAGTCACCGGGTTGGCGTGGCGGCACCGGAACGGGCGTTTTCGGAAACCGCCGCGTCACCTTCACCTTCGACTGAGCTTCGGATCAGCCCAGCACGATGACCTTGGTCCCGACCCTGACGCGCTCGTAGAGATCGGTCACGTCCCGATTGGTCATCCGGATGCAGCCCGAGGAGACGGCGGCGCCGATCGTGTCAGGCTCGTTCGAGCCGTGAATGCGATAGAGGCTGGAGCCGAGATAGAGCGCCCTGGCGCCGAGAGGGTTCTCGATCCCGCCACGCATGTAGCGCGGCAGATCCGGGCGGCGTTTCAACATCTGCGCGGGAGGCCGCCAATCCGGCCATTCACGCTTCATCGTGACGGTCTTGGTGCCCGACCAGCTAAAGCCCTGCCGTCCGACCCCGACGCCGTAGCGCAGCGCTTGTCCGCCTCCCAGGATGTAGTAGAGCCGCCTTTGGCTGGTCGAAACCACGATGGTGCCGGGTGTCTCCCTGCCCTTCCATGGGACGGTGCGGCGCGGAATCGCCTGTTCGCTGAAGATGTTGAGGAAGTCCGACAGCGCGCGGCTGAGGGGATTCTCATAGGCCTGGGCTGGTGCCGAGAGCGTGAGAACGGCGACGACGAATGCGATGGCGCGTAGCATGAATGGCCCTACGACGCCCCCCAGCCACAAATCTAACGGGAAAACGCGGAGGCCGGTCAAGCCGTGGCGGCGCATGGCGTTTCGGCTTGGCGGGCAGGTCCAACTCCTCCGGCGCCCCATGGCGGGAGGCGTCTTTCGGCCGGCGGATTCATATCCCTTTAACCGTGCCGGGCTAGGAATCGGCTCGCCGTTGATGACTGTCAGTATTTGTGGGTTTCTATGCGTAATCTTGGATCTGGCCTGCGAATAGTCGGTGATAGTCAAAATCACGGCCGACCCGATGGCTCGGAGCAGCAGCCGACATCTTCGCGGCAGCCGCGCGGCCCTGTCCCGACAGGGGTGGAGGCCGCCCAGAGCTCGGCGTTCTACCTCGCGCCGAATGTCCGCTTTACCCGTACGCCCGACAAGGCCCGGCTCTCGCAGCGCGCGCCGGCAAGCGAGCCGGTCGTCGAGGCCGCCGTGGAACCGGCTGCCGCCGCACCGAGCCGCGTGCGCTATACCCGCACGCCGAACCATCTGTTCAGGCAGGTCTGGGGCGACGGGCAACCGGAACCCGTTCAGGCTGCCGAGGAGGCCCCGCGATCGATCGAGGACGAGCCGCAGCCGCGCATCCAGATCGATCTGGAAGCCGAGGCGTACAGCGAAACGGCGTTCGAGCCCACCACCGACGATATCGCTGCGCAGCCTTTCGCCTTCATCTCGGATCATGCTTTCTGGGAGCTCGGGCCAGACGCCGCCTCGGAAACGGCCGAGCTCGCGCCCGGCGCCTACCAGAGTGACGATTGGTCTTTCGAGACGGGAGAGGAAACGCACGGCAACACCGGCGAGCCCATGGAGGGCATCGCTGCGGCCCCTGCCGAGGCCGTGGCGGGCGGCGCGTTGCTCCCATCGGCTTCGAGCTTCGGTTGGCAGTCATCCTACAATCTGAGCCTGCGCTTTTCGCTGAGCGGTTGGGGCGAGCCCGTCCAGACGAGCGACCGGACGGCCGAGATTGCCGCGGCGCCAAAGCCGGTCGTGCCGGCTGCAGAACAGGCGGCCGCGCCAGGAAAGGGCGTGCTCATCCGCCGAAGGTCGTCGCTACCGTCCGTCGCCGAACCCGCGCCGCCGGAGGAGGAGCCGACTGTCGAGGCGACGACGCGGCCCGCTGCGGCCAAGATCAGGACCCGTTCGGTCGAGATGGCCCCGGTCTCGTTGCCGCCGGGCGAATTCGAGCTGCCGCCGATCACCTTCCTCGCGGAGCCGCAGCAGCAGGAAGGCATCGAGGTTTCAGTCGAGACCCTGCAGCAGAATGCCGGGCTGCTCGAAGGTGTTCTGGAAGACTTCAACATCAGGGGCGAGATCGTTCAGGCCTGCCCTGGGCCCGTCGTGACGCTCTACGAGCTCGAACCCGCCCCCGGCATCAAGAGCTCCCGCGTGATCTCACTGGCTGACGACATCGCGCGTTCGATGAGCGCGATCTCGGCCCGCGTGGCGGTGGTGCAGGGCAAGAACGCGATCGGCATCGAGCTGCCCAACAACAAGCGCGAGACGGTCTTCCTGCGCGAGCTGCTGGCGAGCCAGGATTTCGAATCGACCAAGCACAAGCTCGCGCTTTGCCTCGGCAAGACCATCGGCGGTGAGCCCGTCATCGCCGACCTCGCCCGCATGCCGCACCTGCTCGTCGCGGGTACGACCGGCTCGGGCAAGTCGGTCGCCATCAACACCATGATCCTGTCGATCCTCTACCGGCTGAAGCCGGAGGAATGCCGGCTGATCATGGTCGATCCGAAGATGCTCGAGCTCTCCGTCTATGACGGCATCCCGCATCTGCTCACCCCCGTCGTGACCGACCCGAAGAAGGCCGTCGTCGCGCTGAAATGGGCGGTGCGCGAGATGGAGGAGCGCTACAAGAAGATGTCGAAGCTCTCGGTGCGCAACATCGACGGCTTCAATGCGAGGGTCGGCGAGGCCAAGGCCGCCGGAGAGATCATCACGCGGACCGTCCAGACCGGCTTCGACAGGCATTCCGGCGAGGCGATCTACGAGGAGGAGGTCATGGACCTCGAGCCTCTGCCCTACATCGTCGTCATCGTCGACGAGATGGCCGACCTGATGATGGTCGCGGGCAAGGAGATCGAGGGCACGATCCAGCGCCTCGCCCAGATGGCGCGTGCCGCCGGCATCCATGTCGTGCTCGCCACGCAGCGCCCCTCGGTCGACGTCATCACCGGCACGATCAAGGCGAACTTCCCGACCCGCATCTCCTTCCAGGTCACCAGCAAGATCGACTCGCGCACGATCCTGGGCGAGATGGGCGCCGAGCAGCTCTTGGGCCAGGGCGACATGCTCTACATGGCCGGCGGCGGGCGGATCACCCGCGTCCACGGCCCCTTCGTCTCGGATGCCGAGGTTGAGAAGGTCGTGGCCCATCTCAAGACGCAAGGCCGGCCGCAATATCTCGACGCCGTCACGAGCGAAGAGGAGGAAGGCGGCGAGGCGGGCGAGGACGGCGCGGTCTTCGACAAGAGCGGCATGGGCCAGGCCGAGAGCGACGATCCCTACGAGCAGGCGGTCGCGGTCGTGCTGCGCGACAAGAAGGCCTCGACCTCCTACATCCAGCGCCGCCTGCAGATCGGCTACAACCGCGCCGCCTCGATCATGGAGCGCATGGAGAACGAGGGCATCGTCGGACCCGCCAACCACGCCGGGAAGCGCGAGATCCTCGTCGAGAGCGCCCCCATGATGGGCGAAGAGGACTAACCGGGCGAGGCCAGTCCGGTCCTCTCAGCACTGGTGAAACCAGACAGCAGCGGCGCTCAGCGCGCCGCATCAGCGAGCTTCGCGCCGCGACCCGTCCGGTCGCAGCGCGAATGGCTCAGTTCTGGTCGATCTCCGCTAGATAGGTTCGCACCGCACTCTCCGGCCCGTGCCAGGAGGCGCTGCCCTTGCCCTGCAGTTCCGGCGCGTCCTTCCAGCCAGGCTCGATGCCCCTCATGTCCGGCAGCAGATGCGCGATGCCCTTGTGGCAGTCGATGCAGGTCTTCTCGCCCGGGATCAGGAAGCGGCTGTGGATCTCGGCGGCGCGGCGGGTCTGCTTGGTGAAGTCCATCGCGACGGAGGAGTGGCAGTTGCGGCATTCCAGCGAGTCGTTCGCCTTCAGCCGCGCCCATTCGTGCTTGGCGAGCTCAAGGCGCATATCCAGGAACTTCTCGCGCGTCGCGATCGTGCCGAAGATCTTGCCCCAGACCTCCTTGGAGGCCTGCATCTTGCGGGCGATTTTGTCGGTCCAGTTATGCGGCACATGGCAGTCCGGGCAGGTCGCGCGCACGCCGGAGCGGTTCGAGAAGTGCACCGTCTGCGTCAGCTCCTGATAGACGTTGTCCCGCATCTCGTGACAGGAGGTGCAGAACTTTTCGGTATTGGTGACCTCCAGCGCCGTGTTGAACCCGCCCCAGAAGATCACGCCACAGACGAAGCCCCCGAGCGTCAGGAAGCCGAGCGGCAGATAGGCGCTGGGCCGACTGATGATGCGCCAGAAGCGAACGACGACGCCCCAGCACCAGAGGATGAAGGATTTGAGCCTGGCCATGCTGCGCGCGCCTCAGGGCTTCCGACCGACGTCTTTGGCGTCCTGAAAGGTGTTCCGGACGAGCGGCTGGACGTCGGTCTGCTGGACGTGGCAGGCCGTGCAGAAATAGCGGCGCGGCGTCACGTCCGAAAGGACCTGCCCATCCCGATCCTGGAAATGGGTGATGCTGATCATCGGCGCGCCCGAGCCCTCGGTGAATTCGCGCTTGTGGCAGTCCATGCACCGATTGGTGTTCAGCGTCAGCTGATAGCCGTCGATCGAATGCGGGATGACCGGCGGCTGCTCCGGATAGTTCCGCATGCGCTTGACGTCATCGACGATCGGGCGCCCGAGCGCCGGGATCTGCTCAAGCGCCATGGGCTGGGCGTTGCCCGTGACGCGCGGGACTATCCTCACCGGCGATCCCTCCTGCGAGAGGGCGGCGCCGAAGGCGAGGACGAGGCAGGCCGCAGCTGCGGCGGCGAGAACGGTCCAGGAGCGCATGAGACTCAGACCGCCAGGATCTTGACCGCGCATTTCTTGAAATCCGTCTGCTTGGAGATGGGATCGGTGGCGTCCAGCGTCGTCTTGTTGATGAGCTGGCTGGCGTCGAACCAGGGCACGAAGACCACGCCGGGTGGCATGCGATTGCGTCCGCGCGTTTCGACACGGGTGCGCATCTCGCCACGGCGCGAGACCACGCGGATCTCGGCGCCCTGGTTGAGCCCGCGCTTGCGGGCATCGTCCGGATGCATGAAGCAGCGCGCGCCGGGGAAAGCCTTGTAGAGCTCGGGCACGCGCATGGTCATCGAGCCGGAATGCCAGTGCTCCAGCACGCGACCGGTGACCAGCCAGAGGTCGAACTCGTTGTCGGGCGATTCCGCCGGCGGCTCGTAGGGCACCGCGATGATGCGGGCCTTGCCGTCCTTGTTGCCGTAGAACTCGATGCCCTTGCCGGGCTTCACATAGGGGTCGAGCCCCTCGCGATAGCGCCAGAGCGTCTCCTTGCCGTCGACGACCGGCCAGCGCAGCCCGCGAACCTCGTGATAGAGTTCGTAGGGGCCGAGGTCGTGGCCATGACCGCGGCCGAAGGTGGCGTATTCCTCAAACAGCCCCTTATGGACGTAGAAGCCGAAATCCTTGGCTTCCTGGTTCGCATAGCCCGGATCCATGTCCGAGAGCGGGAAGCGGTCGACCTGGCCGTTCTTGTAGAGCACGTCGAACAGCGTCTTGCCGCGATAGTTCGGGTTGGCGTCCAGGATCTCGGCCGGCCAGACCTCGTCCGTGGTGAAGCGCTTCGAGAATTGCATCAGCTGCCAGAGATCGGAGCGCGCCTGGCCGGGGGCGTCGACGAGCTGGTGCCAGACATGGGTGCGCCGCTCGGCATTGCCGTAGGCGCCCTCCTTCTCCACCCACATCGCCGCAGGCAGGATCAGGTCCGCTGCGAGCGCGGTGACCGTCGGATAGGCATCCGAGACGACGATGAAGTTCTCGGGATTTCGGTAGCCCGGATAGGTCTCGTTACTGCTGTTGGGCGCGGCCTGGAGGTTGTTGTTGACCTGGATCCAGTAGAAATTGAGCTTGCCGTCCTTGAGCATCCGGTCCTGCTCGACGGCATGGTATCCGGGCTTTTCCGGGATGATCCCGTTCGGAATGCGCCAGATCTCCTCGGCATGCTTGCGATGCTCGGGGTTGACCACGGTCATGTCGGCCGGCAGGCGGTGGGCGAAGGTGCCGACCTCGCGCGCGGTACCACAAGCGGAAGGCTGACCGGTCAGCGAGAACGGGCTGTTGCCGGGCTCTGAGATCTTACCGGTCAGCAGGTGCAGGTTGTAGACCATCTGGTTGGCCCAGACGCCGCGCACATGCTGGTTGAAGCCCATCGTCCAGAACGAGACGACCTTGCGCTTCGGGTCGGCATAGAGTTCCGCGAGCTGCTGCAGGAAGCCCGGCTCCACGCCGGTCAGCGCGGAGACCTTCTCCAGCGTGTAGTCCTTCACGAAGGCGGCGAAGGCCTCGAAATCGATCGGCGTCGTCGCAGCCGGATCGGCGGCCTTCCGGGCCTTGACCTCGCGCGGATCGTCCGGCCGCAGGCCGTATCCGATATCCGTCGCGCCCTTCACGAAGGTCGTGTGCTTGTCGACGAAGTCCTTGTTCACCCGCCCGGTCGAGATGATGTGGTTGGCGATGTAGTTGAGGATCGCGAGGTCCGTGCCCGGCTTGAACACGATCGGGATGTCGGCGAGGTCGGAACTCCGATGGGTGAAAGTCGAGAGCACCGCGACCTTCACATGAGGCTGGCCGAGCCGGCGGTCGGTCACCCGCGTCCACAGGATCGGGTGCATCTCCGCCATGTTCGAGCCCCAGAGCACGAAGGCGTCGGCATGCTCGAAGTCGTCGTAGCAGCCCATCGGCTCGTCCATGCCGAAGGTGCGCATGAAGGCGAAGGCGGCCGACGCCATGCAGTGGCGGGCATTGGGGTCGAGGTTGTTGGAGCGGAAGCCGGCCCGCATCAGCTTGGTCGCGGCATAGCCCTCGAAAATCGTCCACTGGCCGGAGCCGAACATGCCGAGCGCGGTCGGCCCCTTGGCCTTCAGCGTCTCCTTGGCCTTGGCGGCCATGGTGTCGAAGGCCTCGTCCCAGGAAACGGGCGTGAACTCGCCGTCCTTGGCGTAGACGCCGTTCTTCTTGCGCAGCAGTGGCTGGGTCAGCCGGTCGCTGCCATACATGATCTTGGAGAGGAAATAGCCCTTGATGCAGTTCAGGCCACGGTTGACGTCGGCCTTCATGTCACCATGCGTGGCGATGACCTTGCCTTCCTTGACGCCGACCATCACGCCGCAGCCGGTGCCGCAGAACCGGCAGGGAGCCTTCGACCACTTGATCTGCAGGCTGTCGACGCCGCCCGCGACGGGCTGCGCGTCGGCCGGGACGCTCATATTGGCGGCGAGCGCGGCGACGCCGGCCGCCTGCGCCTTCAGCATCTCGCGACGGGACAGGGTCATGGGTCTACTCCAGGGAGGTCCAGATTCTCGAGCTCTTCGATCTGCTCGAACACCATGCTGGCCGAGAGCACGCCGTCGAACAGGCTGATGGCCGCGAGCCGGTCGCCAATCACGCCGGTGCTCGATCCTTCCAGCACGATCACGATCTTGCCGTTCTCGACGCGGTGGATCTCGGTCTCGGGCAATTCGCCGATGCGTGCGAGCACGGCATCGACATGCGCCGGCAGGGCCGAGACGACGGCGCTCGAGATGTGATGGAAGCGCGGGGCGGGTCTGTCAGCCATGGGCCACCTCCGGGATGCGGGGCGCCACGGCGACGGCTTGCGCCGGGCACGCGGCGATGCAGGCGCCGCAGCCGCTGCAGCTGTCGCTCGCCAGTTCGGGCAAGGCGGGCCCGCCGAGCCGCGGGCGGAAACGGATCGCACTTTCCGGGCAGACATCGCCGCAGCTCTGGCAGACGATGCCGCGGCTGGCGAAGCAGGCCGGGCCGATCGCGGCGACATGCTCGAAGGCTGAGATGGCGCGGTCGAAGACCGGCTCCGGGCAGACATCGGCGCAGGCGCCGCAGAAGCTGCATTCGCCCGCAGAGAAATCGAGCGCCGGCCTACCGGCCGCGTCGAGCGCGATGATGTGCTGAGGGCACGCGGGCACGCAGGCGCCACAACCCGTGCAGGCCGCGGCGACCGATGCGGCGTGCGACCATGGCGGCGTGATGCTGTCGGCAGACGAACGCAGCCGGCCGGTCAGAAAGCCACGGCGCGCGAGATTGACTGTGCTGTGATCCATGGCGGGGCCCTCAATGCGGAGGACCCGGAGGGCCGAGAATGATCTGTGACATCCAGACCAGGAAGCCATAGCCGCCGACGACACCGACCGCGACAATCGGCCAGATCAACACGGCCAACGTCAGGAAAGCCATCAATTCGGCTCGCCTGGTGGGCTTGTCGGTAGCGCCTTCCGCACCACCGCTGCCTGCGGTCTCCATCGTCATCTCCGGTCCCTTCGCGCGCGGGCGGTCACAAATCGCGCCGTCGCCAGATTAGAGATCGAGTAAGGAGAATAAGGCCTCCGGCTGTGTTGTCCAGACGGCCGCAAGGCCGGCTTGACATAGATCAAATCGGGCCAGCCGCCTCAGAGGCGCCAGCCCTGCTCGCCGATCAGCGGTACGAAAGAAACCGCTCCGAGGTCCGTCGTCTGATAGTCCTCCGCGCTCCGCCGGGTGATCCTGAGAAGGCGCTGGTGGCTCTCGTCGCGCCCGGCGGGAATAACGAGCCGGCCGCCAGGAGCGAGTTGGTCCTTCAACGCTTCGGGCACCTGCGGCGCAGCTGCCGAAACCAGGATCACATCGAAGGGCGCGGCTTCCGGCCAGCCGCGCGTGCCGTCGCCGCAACGCAGCTCGATGTTGTCACAACCCAGGTGCTTCAGGCGTCGGCGGGCCGTCTCGGCCAGCGAACGATGGCGCTCCATGGCAAAGACGCGCGAGACGATCCTGGCGAGCACGGCCGCGGCGTAGCCGGAGCCTGCCCCGACCTCCAGCGCGACGTCGCCGGGCTTCGCTCCGGCCGCCTCGATCATCAGCGCGACGACATAGGGCTGGGAGATGGTCTGGCCTTGGCCGATGGCCAGCGGACCATCCTCGAAGGCCACCTCCTCGTATCCCTTAGGAACGAAGGCCTCCCGCGGGATCTGCCTCATGGCATCAAGGAGGCGCTGATCGCGCACGCCACGGCCGGCGACCTGCGTCTCGACCATATGCGCGCGAGCCCGCGCGAAATCGGCCATTCCGAGCGCCATCGCGTCACCCTGCCGCGAAGCCCCCTCCCCCGGCTGCGCCGATAACCACGGGCGGCAGAGGCTGTTCCTTGGCGAGAGCCTGCCGGAACTTTCAGGGCCTGTCAGCCGTATATCTGCCGATCTGGAGCCCACGTCGATGATATATCCCGGTCTGCGTCTCGCGACCCTTGCTCTCCTGGCCCTGCCCGCAGCCTTCGGGTCGGTTCCCGCGTTCGCGCTTTCGGCGGCGGAGATCGACGGCGCGCGTTTCGAGGATCACAAGCCTCGCAAGACCCGCGATATCGACCCCTTCATCGTGAAGGCTCAGGTCCTTCTCAGCCGGCGCAGCATTTCGCCCGGCGTCATCGATGGACGTGACGGGGACAACTTTCGCAAGGCGGTCGCCCAGTTCCGCCGGCAGGAACAACTGGGCGATGGCGACCAGATCGACCTGCCGAGCTGGCAGCGCCTCGGCGGGGAGGAAGCGCAGAGCATCGTCGTCGAGTACCGGGTCTCGAAGAAGGACGCGGCCTATGACTTCGCCGAGCGCATCCCGAAGGACTACGCCAAGCAGGCCAGGATGAAGCGCCTGTCCTACACCCGCCCGACGGAGATGTTCGGCGAACGCTTCCATATGAGCGAGGAACTGCTCAAGGCGTTGAACCCGGAAGGGCCGTTCGACGAGGCCGATGCCCCGATCTCCGTCGTCTCGGCGGAGCGCTCGCCGGAGAAGGGCAGCGCCCGACGCATCGATGTCGTCAAGAGCACCGGCATGGTGGTCGTCCTCGGAGAGAATGACGTCATCATCGCCAGCTACCCGGCGACGATCGGCAGCGACGACATGCCCTCGCCCTCGGGCGACCACAAGGTAGAGCGGATCGCGCGGAACCCTGACTACACCTACAACCCCGAGAAGAACTTCCAGCAGGGCCGGAACACCAAGATCCTCCGCCTCCCGCCAGGGCCGAACGGGCCGGTCGGCACGGTCTGGATCGCGCTGTCGCAACCCACTTTCGGCATCCACGGGACACCTGACCCGTCCAAGGTGAGCAAGACGAGCTCACATGGCTGCGTCAGGTTGACGAACTGGGACGCCGAAGAACTGGCCGAGCTGCTGCGCCCCGGCGTGCCGGTGCGTTTCCTGGATTGATGCCGTGACCGCCCGTCCCGGACAGCGAAGCTTCGTCGCGAAGGCCCTGTGGCCGGGGTTGCTGGCGCTCGTGCTGCTGCCGACGGCCCTGGCCGCCGCGCCGCGGGAGCGTCGCGCGCAGCCTCCCGCCAGCCGTGAGCCAAAGCCGACGACCGTCGTCGCGCCGCTTCCGCCAGCCCGCCCCGCAGCGCTGTCGGCCCCAACGCCGGCGCCAGCGCCGGCACCGGCCAAGCCAGTGGAGACCGCCAGTGTCGAGAAGCCGGTCGAGCCGGAGCGGCCCGCCGGCCCACCAGTCTGCTATGCGATCTTCGCCGAGCGCGGAGGCGAGGCGCTGCCGGTGCCCGCGGCCGAGACGACCAAGCCTGAATGCGCCGTCGAGGACCCGGTCACCTTTCGGGAGGTGAGCCTGCCGGATGGCGGCAAGGTCACGCTCGACAGCGCCGTCACCGTGCGATGCAGCTTCGCGGTCGAGCTGGCGGCCTGGATGCGCGATGACCTCGCGCCCCTCGCGCAGAAGGAAAACACCAAGCTCGTGAAGCTCACCGGCGTAGGCGGCCATGCCTGCCGGCCCCGCAATGGCGTGGCAGGCGCGCCGATTAGCGAACATGCGAGCGGCAATGCGCTCGATCTCTTCGGTCTGACCTTCCAGGACGGCCGCGGCGTCTCGCTCGCCGGCAAGGAGCCCGAGCTCAAGCCCCTGCGGGAAGCGATCCAGCGAAGCGTCTGCGGGCGGTTCACGACCGTGCTCGGCCCCGGCTCCGACGCCTCGCACAAGGACCACCTGCATTTCGACCTGAAACAGCGCAACCGGGGCCTGCGCATGTGTCAGTGGTCGGTCGAGTAGCAGCGGAGCGCTGCGTCAGGGCGCCTTCCGCCCGTAGGCGTGATGGACGATCCGGTTGAAGGATCGATAGAGCTGCTCCAGCTTGTTGAAATCCCCGCCATCCTGCGTGATCGGCCCGGCGCTGTCGGCGATGGCGACGAGCTGGAGGGCGATGTCGTCTCGCGGCGCGGTCTTCGACAATTCGCCCGCGGCGATGGCCTGTCCGATGCCCTCCTGCACCAGGCGCTCCAGCGCGATGCCGAAATCAATGAGGGACTGCCGCGCGCGCGGCCCAATCAGATCCCGTTCCAGCCGCATGCGGCCGATCAGCGACCAGGGATGGGCGGTCTTTCCGGTCGGGTTATAGGTCAGGTAGCGCTGGCGGTTCGACTCCATCATGCCGTCGATCTTCTGGCTGAGCGTGTTGCCGCTGCGCCAGCTCTGCGACCAGTCATCGAGCGTCTTCTCGACGTACTCGACGATCACCTCCTCGCAGAGGTTGAGCTTGTTGCCGTAGTGATGATGGATGTTGGCGCGCGTCGTATCGAGCGTCTCGGCGATGTCGCGGAAGCGCAGCCCCTGATAGCCGTGCCGGAGCAGCAGGACGGCAGTGACGCGCCTGATCTCGTCCTTCATGCCGCTCCTCTCCCAGCCGTCCACCGCCTTCCCCGCCGCCGGCCCGGGCGGGAGCGGCGGCGAAGCAGGCAGGATCAGTCGTTCCAGAGGCCGCCGGTGACGCTGATCGTCTCGCCGGTGATGTAGGACGCCTCGTCCGAGGCCAGGAAGGCGACGGCCTTGGCGATATCGTCCGGGAAGCCGGGCCGGCGCAGCGGGATGTCCTTGGCCCGGTCGAAGGCGCTCGGCAGCCCCTCGGCCTTGCGCTTGATCTCGGATTCGTCGCGCATCTTGGTGTCGACGATCAGGCCGGGGCCGACCGCGTTGACGCGCACGCCATGTTCGCCGACCTCGGTGGCGAGAGACTGGGTGATGCCGATGATCGCGAATTTCGAGGCGCAATAAGCGCTATAGGCCGCGACGCCGGACTTGCCCATCCAGGAGGCGATGTTGACGATCGAGCCCTTGCGGCGCTCGACCATCTGCGGGGCGACAGCGCGGGTCATATAGAACAGCCCGTCGACATTGACCGCGAAATGCGAGCGCCAATCGGCCTCGCTCGCCTCCAGAAGCTTGCCGACCTTCAGGACGCCGGCATTGTTGACGAGGATGTCGATAGGGCCGAGCGCATCCGTGAGCTTGGCCACCGCTGCCTCGACATCGGAGCGCGAGGCAACGTTCGCTGCCGCCGCGACGACCTTGCCGCCGCCCTCGCGCAGGACGGCCGCCGTCTTTTCCGCGGCCTCGCCGTCGAGGTCGAGGATGCCGACTTCGCAGCCCTCGGCCAGCAGCCGCGCCGCAATGCCCTTGCCGATGCCGTGGGCGGCGCCGGTGACGATCGCCCTGCGTCCTTCAAGTCCGTACATCTTGATCAAGCCTTCTTCTTCAATTTGCGGTCGCCGCGCGCCGTCCAGCCACCATCCACCACCATCACCGTGCCGGTGCAGAAAGAGGCGTCGTCACTGGCGAGCCAGAGCATGGCCTGAGCGATCTCGACGGGTTGGCCGAGGCGTTCCATCGCCTGCCGCTCCTCGAGGCCGCGGCGTAGTTCCGCGCCGTCCGGGCCGCTCAGGATCTTCTTGAAATAGGGCGACTCGATCGTGCCGGGAGCGACCGCGTTGACGCGGATGCCGTCCTCGACATGGTCAACCGCCATGGCGCGCGTCAACGCCGCGACGGCGCCCTTCGAGGCGACATAGGCCGCACGCTCGTGGATGCCGACATTCGCCACAGCCGAAGCCGTCGACACGATCGCGCCGCCGCCCTGCTTCGCCATGACGGGGATGACATGCTTGCAGCCGAGATAGACGCCCTTGACGTTGACCGCCATCAGCGCGTCCCAATCCGCCTCGGCGGTGGTGACGACCGTGCCGGCGATGCCGTATCCGGCGTTGTTGACGAGGATGTCGATGCGACCATGCGCAGCGACGACCTTGTCGACCATCGCCTTGACCTCAGCCTCCTTCGACACGTCGACGTCGACCGGCTCGGCCTTGCCGCCGGCAGCGGTGATCTCCTGCGCCACACTTTCCGCCGCCGCGAGGTTGCGGTCCGCGACGATGACCGTCGCGCCCTCTTGCGCAAAGAGCTTGCAGGCCTCGTGGCCGATGCCCGAGCCGCCCCCAGTAATGATCGCGATGCGTCCTGCCAGCTTCATCCGGTTTGCCTCACAGCATCATCACGGGGGAGAAATACTGGTCGATAGCCGCAAGCAGCGACCGGCCAACGATCCAGGAGGATTTCGGATTGGTCGGGGACGGGCGGTTGGCGATCGTCAACTGCATGGTGCCGAACTCGCTCTGCGCCCTCACCACATGGGTGTTGCCGCTCGCCTCCGGGTCGCAGACGACGCTGACGCGGGTCGCCTCGAAGCCGGGGCCCGCGAGCGCCAGGGCGGCCGCGACGTTGAGGTTCTGCGGATAGTCGGCCGCGGCCTGACGCGCCGTGCCCTCGAAGAGCGTCAGCGGCGCCGTCACCGCCTTCGGATCGTGGCCGAGCGCCTCCAGCTCCTTCGCCCAGGCGGCCGGCGGCTTGCGCGATTCGTAGCCCAGCTGGAGCTGCCGCGCGGAGCGGACGGCACGCACATAATCGAGCGCGCCGAGCGCGCCCGAAGGGAGCAGCAGCCGCCCGCCGTGCGCCTTCGCGGCCTCCACGAGACAATCCTTCAGGGCATCGTCATGCAGCGCCCCGATGGAGGAGACCAGCACCGGCAGGCCCAGCGCCAGCGCGTCCGGGACCTGCTCGCGAACCGCGCCGTGGCCGGCGGCCTCGACGACAAGGTCGGGGGCGAAGGCGGCAAGCTCCGCGGCGCTCTCAGCAACGACGATGCCGGATGGAACCCGGTCACGCGAAGCGGAGCCGGGTCGCAGCCAGACGGCGACCCGGTATTCGGCTTCGGCCGACGCAAGCAGGGTCTCGACCAGCTCGCCGGCAATCGCGCCGAAACCAATGACGGCAACGCGACGTGCCTTCATAGCCCGGTGACCCATTCCGCCACCTTGGCCGTGAAGGCGTCGGGACGCGAGGCCGGGAAGAAGTGGCCGCCGGTGTCGAGCAGGACGGTGCGCGCGCCGGGCAGCGCCTGCGCAAGCTCCTCCTGCAGGAAGGCCGGGACGATCATGTCGTCGCGGGCGCCGAGCACGAGGATCGGCAGGCCGAGCGAAGCGACCCCTGCACTGCCATCGAAGGAGAGCAGCGCGTCGATGCGCTCGCGCACCACCTGCTGCGCCTCGGGTGTCAGCGGGGCATTCGCCATGCCCGTCTCGTAGACCTGCCAGTTCGCCTCCAGCCAGGCCGGCGGATAGGCGAGCAGCGACGCCGTGGCGGCATAGGCCTGCGGCGCGATGTCGAGGATGTCGCGGCGCGTGCCGAACAGTCCGTTCATATAGCGGCTGGGCTTCAGCCAGGTGGCGCTGAGGATCATGCCGGCGATCCGGTCTGGCGCGATGCGCGCCAGCGCCTGGCCGATGCAGCCGCCCGTCGAATGCCCCAGGAACACGCAGCGATCGACACCTGCGGCGTCCAGCACCGCCACGCAATCGCGAGCGAGCTGGTCGATCGTGCAGGGCGCCGTGCCGCGGCTCGAGGCGCCGATGCCGCGCTGGTCGAAGCGCAGGATCCGGAACTGGCTGCTCAGCGTGGCCGAGGTGCCCTTCCAGAAGCCGCCCGTGCCGCCGAGCCCGCTGACCAGCAGCAGGGTCGTTGGCCCCTCCCCTTGCGACCAAGCCTGAAGGACGGCGCCATCAGGCGTCGTGGCGGTGAAACTCTGCTCTGCGGGACGTTCTGTCATCACTGCATCGGAGAGTAGGCGACGGGGGTCAGGATACGCGAGTTCTGGATATCGATCAGCCCGTCGACACGCTTGAGATAATCCTGCCAGCGCGGATCGACGACCATCTTCCGGCGCCGCTCCATGCGGTCGTCGAGGCTTTCATAGCTCCACAGGGCGACGACGTGGTTGAGCTCGCCGATCTCGGTGGTGAAGTAGGCATGGAACGTGCCGAGATGCTCCTTCTGGAGCGGCAGCCCATATTCTCCGTAAAGCCGGACGAACTCCGGCAGCTTGCCGGCTTTGATGCGGTAGTCGCGCTCTTCGTAGATCATGTCCGCTCACCTCTTCCGATAGCAGTTCATACCAAACCAATCGGCGGCGTCGCTCCCTGCAAAACGAAAGCCGAACTGCATGGGAGACATAATTACTGACATGTAAGTCAGTACGCTCTACATTTGACCCATGTCAACGCGGAGGGCGCCTTGCGCCAAACGCGACGTCAGGCCTCTTTCTCGGGCCTGCCGGATATGCAAGCTGTCAGAGCACGCGCCGATCAGATTGCGCAGCAATCCGATCGGATCACGCGTTCTCTATCAATAGTCAGAGACGGATTCACCGATCAGGCTGGTTCAACCTGATCGGATCCGGCTCTAGCGACCGAACGGGCTTCCGCCGGTCGCTCGCTCACTTTTCGGGGTATGACCATGAAGCCACTGGATCACGGAACGCAGCCGCTCGAGAAATGGCGCGACGGCGTGATGACGCGGATGCTGTACTCGTCCCTCGTGCAGTCGATGCAGCTCTGCATCTTCGAGCAGTTCTGCGAGCCCGGCCTCGGCGCCCCGATCCATCTCCACGCCGTCGAGGAGGTTCTCGAGGTGGTCGAGGGCGAAGCCGAGATCTATCTCCGTGGCGAGGCCGCGCGCGTCACGGCGGGCCAGTCAGTGCTGGTCCCGGCCGGCGCGAAGCACGGCTTCAAGAATATCGGCACCGGCATCCTGAGGGTCCGCGCGACGCTGGCCGCGCCGATCTTCGAGGCGAGCTACGAAGACCGCAACGAGCTTTCGCGCCGCTACGTGCCCTGAGGGGCATTCTGCGCAAGCGCACCGTCATTCCAGGGCAGGTCGAAGGGCCGAGCCCGGAATGACGAGATGTTTGCGCCCGAACTCAGCGAGCCTCAGATGAGGCTCGCACCGAAATTCGTCGCCGGATCCATGTCGGCGACGAGGCGCCCCATCGGCTCCGCCGCCCAGCCGCCCTTGCGGCCGAGCCAGCGGCCCGAGCCGGGAGCGGCCTTCACCGCGCCGTCAGCCACGATCTCCTCGCCGCGCCGGATCACGCGCTCCGGCCAGCCGGTCACGGTGCGGCCGGCGAAGGGGGTGAAGCCGGTCAGATCGTGCATCGCCTCGTCCGTGATCGTCACCGTCTTCTGCGGATCCCAGATCGCGATGTCGGCATCGTAGCCTGGCAGCAGCGCGCCCTTGTTCGGGAGGTTGTAGAGCGAAGCCGGCGCCGTCGCGGTCAGATCGACGAAAGCCTCCAGCCCGCGCCCAGCGAATTCCGGCCGCCCCTTAGAGACGAGCGCGTCGAAGAGCAGCGGCAAACGCACCTCGAGCCCCGGCAGGCCGTTGGCGATCTGCTTGAAGTTCGGGTTCGGCCCGGCCGAGAGCTTGCCGGTCTCGTCGAAGCGATAGGGGGCGTGATCGGAGGAGATGGTCTGAATGTCGCCGAGCGCCAGCGCCTGCCAGAGCGCATCCTGATCGGCGGCCTCGCGCGGCGGCGGCGAGCACATCCATTTCGCCCCTTCCAGCCCCGGCTTGTCGAGGTCATGCTTCGTCAGGAAGAGATATTGCGGGCAGGTCTCGGCGAAGACCTTCAAGCCGCGCCCCCGCGCCTGCCGGATGACGGCCGCGCCCTCCGCCGTCGAGACATGGAAGATCATGATCGGCTGGTCGAGCAGCTCGGCGGCCGTGATCAGGCGGTTGAACGCTTCAGGCTCGGAGCCCCGCGGATGGCTGATCGCGTGATATTTCGGCGCGACATAGCCTTTCTCGACGAGCTTCTTGCCCATCCAGGAGATCATGCCGTGGTTCTCGGCATGGACGCAGACCAGCGCGCGGTTCTTGCGGGCGGTCAGCAAGAGGTCGAGCAGTGGCTCGTCGTCGATCTTGATCAGATCATAGGTCATGAAGATCTTGATCGAGGCATGCCCCTCGCCGATCAGCGCCGGCAGATCCGCCTGGATGGTCTTGGCGTCCGGATTGGCGACAATCAGGTGAAAGGCGTAGTCGATCAGCGCGCCCCGCTTCGCCAGCACCGCGTAGTCGTCGACAACCTTGCGCAGGTCGAGCCCGCGATGCTGGGCTGCGAAGGAGATCAGCGTGGTGTTGCCGCCGAAAGCGGCCGAGGTCGTAGCGCTCTCGAAGGTGTCGGCATTGAGCACGCCGCCCGCCGAGACCTGCTCGACATGGGCGTGGGTGTCGATGCCGCCGGGAAGCACCAGCTTGCCGGTCGCGTCGATTTCGCGGGCGCCGGCGGGGAGCCCCTGCCCCACCGCGGCGATCCTGCCGTCCTTGACCGCGACATCGGCCGCAAAGCTGCCGGTGGCGCTGCCGACCGTGCCGCCGCGAATGACCAGATCGTAGCTCGTCGTCACTGCCCTATTCCTTCTCAGCGGACCATCACGGTGCCGATCGCCATGGCGACGGCGGCCTGGGTCGGGTCGATCACCGGGATGCCGAGCGCCTGCTCCAGCGGGCGGCGATGCCGGGCCATGCCGGCGCACCCCATGACGATGGCGCCTGCGCCATCCAGTTCCTTGAGCTCGGTGCCGATCGCGATCATGCGCGCCAGCGTGCCCTCGCCCGAGGCGCTTTCGGCGACCGACATCTCCAGCGGCCGCTCGCCGGCGAGACGGTCCATCAGCCCCATCTGGCGGAGATAACGGATATGGCGCGGGATCGAGCGGGACTTGATCGCGATGACGCCGAAACGGTCAGCGCGGGTCAGCGCCGTCAGCACGCCGCTTTCGGCGATGCCGAAGACGGGGCTCGCCGTGCCCTCGCGCGCCACATGAAGCCCGGGATCGGAATAGCAGGCGACGACGAAGGCATCGACGTCGTTGGCCGCCTCGACCCTGCGCCGCAGCGGGAGCGAGACGCTCTCGACATGCTCCTGCGTCTCGATGCCGTAGGGCCCTTCCGCCAGCGTCTCGCAGACGATTTCAGGCCCTTCAGCGAAGGTCAGCGGCAGCACGGCCTGACGCAGCCCTTCGGTGACGACCTCGTTGGAATTCGGGTTGATGACGAGGATGCGGGCGCGGCGGGTCATAGGTCGATCCTTCGGGGCGGGGCGGAGCGGGCCGGCGGTCAGGCGACCTCGGCAACGACCCAGTCTGCAAGCACCATGCAAGCATCCAGAAAATCGCCGATCTCCATAGCCTCCATGGGATTATGGCTGCCATGCTCGTTGCGCACGAAGAGCATGGCGATCGGCACGCCGGCTGCAGCGAAGGCAGCGGAATCATGCGAGGCGGGGCTGCCCAGCGGCATGGTGCCGATGCCGAGCCGGGCGGCCGAGGCTTCAAGGCCCGCAACGATGGCCGGATCGACCGGCCCAACGGCGGCGCTCGCACGCTTGCCGAGTTCGAAGCGCACGCGGCGGCGCGCCTCGATCTCGGGGATCGCCGCCAGCATCCGCTTCTCCACTCGCTCGAGCACTGCCGGAGCATAGGCGCGCACATCGAGGCTGAAGGCGAAGGCGCCGGGCACCGTGGTCAGGCCATGCAAGGCAGCATCGGTGTGGAATCGGCCGAGCGTCGCGGCCATGGGGAAGCCGGCTGACTCCTCCTCTTCCCAGATCCGGTCGAGCAGCATGGCGAATTCGGCGCCCGCCATGGCAGCGTCGCGGCGGAAGCGGCGCGGCGTGCCGACATGATCGTGCCGGCCGACGATATGGGCAGCGGGATAACGGAAATTGCCGGGGACCCCGGTGCAGATCGCGACCGGCAGGGCCGATTCGACGAGGCTGGGCGCTTGCTCGATATGGACTTCGAGGAAGGCGCGGATGGTGGCGGGATCGAGATGCCGCTCGCCGCGGCGGATCGCCTCGGGATCGCCGCCGCAGGCGGCGATGCTCGGGCCGAGCACGCGGCCGTCATCGATGCGCTTCGCTTCCAGCGCGCCATCCGGCAGCGTGCCGAGAGCCGAGCGGCTGCCGATATAGGAGACGGCGAACCAGACGCTCTCCTCGGCGCGCACGGCCATGGTTGTGATGTCGCAGCGGGGCGCGATGCCCAGCGCGCGCAGCACCTCGATAACGACGAGGCCGGCAACGACGCCCGCCGCACCGTCGAAGTTTCCGCCATGCGGGACGCTGTCGAGATGGGAGCCCATCAGGATGCGCGGCGCGGCGCCCTCCCGCCCCGGCAGCGTCGCGTAACTGTTGGCGGCGAAGTCCTGCGTGACATCCAGCGCGCGCGACGTTGCCAGCTCGACGAAGAGCCGGTGAGCGAAATTCTCGCCCTCGCCATAGGTGTCGCGGTTGATGCCGGGATGGCCCTGGCTGCCCGCTGCGAGACGCCCGAACAGCTCTTCGACCCAGCCGCGCTGGGCCGCAACGGCTGCGCGGATCGCATCGGGGGCGAGGGTCGTCGTCGTCATGGTCGTCAGGCCCAGCGAGGTCGTCAACGACGACTCGTCGACGGAGTGGCAGAACCAGTCAAGGGGCTCCCTTGAAAGGTCCCACGCTATCCGTAGGACCGGATCAGACCGCTGATCAGCAGGTTCCAGCCATCGATCAGGACGAAGAAGATCACCTTGAACGGCAGCGAGATCACCGTCGGCGGCAACATCATCATGCCCATCGACATCACGATGGTGGCGACGATCATGTCGATCACCAGGAAGGGCAGCACGATCAGAAAGCCGATCTCGAAGGCGCGACGCAGCTCCGAGATCATGAAGGACGGGATCAGGATCCGCAGATCGACGGTCTGGCTGGTCGGGTCGGTCGGGCGGATGCTGGGCGGGGCGACGTCGGAGAAGAGCCGCAGATCCGCCGGGCGCGTCTGCGCCAGCATGAATTCGCGGAAGGGCGCGGTGATCTGCGTATAGGCCTCGCCCTCGCTGATCCGGTTCTCGACCAGCGGCAGCACGCCGTTCTGCCAGGCCTTATCGAAGGTCGGCGCCATCACGAAGAAGGTCATGAACAGCGCCAGGCTGATCAGGATCAGGTTCGCCGGGGTGCTCTGCAAACCGAGGCCGGAGCGCAGGAAGGACAGCGCGATCACGAAGCGGCTGAAGCTCGTGACCATCATCAGGATGCCCGGCGCCACCGAGAGCACCGTGAGCATGGCGACGATCTGGACGATGCGGCCGGAGGCCGAGGCGCCGCCCTGCGGCAACAGGCCGTCGAGGCTGAGCGACTGCGCAGCCGCGCCGGCCGTGCCGGCCAGCAGAATGGCGATAACGCCGGCAAATCTGATCACTGAACCACCAGGGTCTCGATGACGATGTCGCGCACGAGGCCCTTGGAACGGATCGCGACGCGCTCGGTCAGGTCTTCACGCAGGTTCTTGAGGCCGGCCGCGCCCTGCATCTGCGCGGCGGTGACGCTGCGCAGGAAGGCGAGGATGTCCTCGCCGATCGCGCCGGCGAGAGGATCGGCGCCCTCGGCCGCCTTCTGCTCCATCACCAGCGACGCTTCGAGGCGGACCCAGGTATTGGCCGGCGCGGCGAGGTTGGTGACGATCGGCGTGAGCTTCTTGAGCACCAGCGTGCCGGTCATCGCCGGATTGACGGTGACATGAGGCGTGCTCTCCTCCATGCGCTGCTTCACCGTGTCCTCGACCGTGCCGACGACGCGCATGCCCCAGAGCGTCCCCGCGCCGGCCGCAAGCGCGGTCAGCAGCACGACCGGGATCGCCGTCGTCAGCGCTGCTGCGGCGCGGCTGGCGGCCTTCTGCCCGCCAGGCGATTTGGCTGGAAGCTTGGCCATCAGAAGGGGGTGATCCGGTCATAGAGCTGCTGGCCCCAGGCCGGCTGCTGCACTTCCATGGCGCGGCCGCGGCCGCCATACGAGACGCGCGCCTCGGCGATCTTGTCGTAGGCGACGGTGTTGTTGCCAGTGATGTCGCCTGGGCGCACGATACCGGCGACGTTGAGCACCCGCATGTCGTAGTTGACGCGCATCTCCTGCGAGCCGCTGATCAGCAGGTTGCCGTTGGGCAGGATCTGCGTGACGACGGCGGCTACCGAGACGTCGATCTCCTCGGAGCGATCGGTCTGGCCCCTGCCACGCGAGGAACTGTCGGAATTGACGTCCGCGCTCAGGCTGCCTTGACCGGAAGAGCCGTTGAAGGCGGCGGCGAGATCGAGCCCGAACTTCGTGGCGGAGTTGCGCGAGCGATCGGTGTTGTTGTCGAGCTTGGCCTTGTCCTTGAACGAGACCCTGACCGTGACGACGTCACCGACCTTCATCGCGCGAGCGTCGCGGAAGAGGCTTTCGCTGGTGTTGCGGCTGTAGATCGAGTTGAAGGCGACATCGACCGGGCGGCCGGTGGCCTGCGCATGCGGGATGGCGTCATGGGCGACGGAGAGGCCGCTGCCGACGCGCGACATGATCGGCTCGCGGTTGAACTCGGCGATGTCCTGCCCGCAGCCGCCGAGGGCCACGGCGCAAGCGGCGAGAATGAGGGCCTTCATCGGCTCTGCGCTCCATTCATCTGGGTTCTACGGGAAGTCGGGTTGCGGCCGCTCATCGCTTCGGCGAGCTGGGCGGCGCGGGAGGCCTCCATCTCGTTGAGCACGGCGCTAGCGGCGCGCGCGGGCAGCTTGCCGAGAACGGAAACGGCCGTAGCCGGATCCATCGCAGCGAGCTGGAGTGCGGCGGCCTCGGGACGCATCCGCGTGAAGATATCCGTCATGCGAGCCTCGACCTGCTTGGCCTCGGCGTCGCGACGGTCGTTCAGGGCCTGCAGCTCGGCCTTGCGGGCATCGAGCCTCTTCAGCGTGTCGGAGAGCTTGGCCTCCAGCACCTTGAGCTGCTCGGACTGCCAGGCGAAGCGCGCCTCCGCGGCCGGGTCGCGGATGCTGGCGCAGAAATTGGCGGCGTCCGAAGTCGAGGTAGACACGGCTGCCGGCGTCGTCCTGAGCGCATCCTTCGGCGTCTGCGCCCAAGCGCCGAGCGGCGCCAGGACGAGCGCCGCAAGCGCGGCGTTCCTTAGGGTTCCGACCGGGAGCTTGCTACGCGCCATATCCACAATCCGATTGCATCGTCTGAGGCCAGTGCTAGCAGCGGACGCTTTCGCGAGGCTGACCGCAAAATGAGAGCGCCGGCCTTGCGGCCGACGCTCCTCCTGCTCGTGGCAGGGTCTATCCGGGCTACTGCACGACGAGGTCGGCCTGGAGCGCGCCCGCCGTCTTGATCGCCTGAAGGATCGCGATGATGCCGGAGGGCTTCAGGCCGATCTGGTTCAGGCCGCGCACCAGCGTGTGCAGGTTGGCACCATTGATGATAGCAAGACGGCCGGTGGGCTGGTTGACGTCGATCTGCGTGCGCGGCACGACCACGGTCTCGCCGTTGCTGAACATCTCCGGCTGCGAGACCTGCGGCGCCTCGGTGACGCGCACCGTCAGGTTGCCGTGCGTCACGGCCACGGTCGAGATCTTGACGTCGCGACCGATGACCACCGTGCCGGTGCGCTCGTCGACCACGACACGGGCCGGGGAGTCGGGCTCGACCTCCAGCCGCTCGATGTCGGCAATGAAGCGCGAGGTCGAGACGCTGACAGGACGCGTCAGGCTGATCGTGCGGTGATCCATCGCGTAGGCGACGGTCGAATTGTAGTGCCGGCGGCTATAGGCATTGATCACGGCGGCGGTGCGCTCGGCCGTGGCGAAATCGGGATTGCGCAGCTCCAGCGAGAGCACATGCAGGTTGGCGAGCGGATCGGGGAGCTGGCGCTCGATCATGGCGCCGCCGGGAATGCGCGCGGCCGTGGTGACGCCCTGCGTCACGCGTTCGGCCTCGCCGCGGATATCGAAGCCCGAAACGTTGAGGCGGCCCTGCGCAAGCGCATAGGTCTGGCCATCCGTGCCGAGGAGCTGGGTGACGACCAGCGTGCCGCCCTGCAGCGAGGTCGCGTCGCCCATCGAGGCGACGTTGACGTCGATGCGGCTGCCGCGGCCGGCGAAGGGCGGCAGGTCGGCGGTGACGATGACGGCCGCCACGTTGCGGGTACGGAGCGCCTGGTTGCGGACGTTGACGCCGAGCCGGTCCAGCATCGACTGCATGGCCTGGCCGGTGAAAGGCGAGTTGCGCACGCTGTCGCCCGTGCCCTGCAGGCCGATGACGAGGCCATAGCCAACGAGCTGGTTGTCGCGCACGCCTTGCAGCCCCGCGATGTCCTTGATCCGGACCGAGGCCGAAGCGGGCACGACGCCCTGGACGACCAGGGCGAACGCGCAGCAGAGTGCGGCGAAGCGCGAGCGGAAATTCATCACTGGGCTCCGACGCGAATGGTGCCGTCGGCCTGCACCACACCGACGACGATGAGACCGCTGTCGGGGTTGCGTGCCTTGACCATCTCGTTGACGGAAGCAGAGGCCATCGGCTCGACGATGCCGGTGATGACGAGGTCCTTCTCACGGAACACGACCTGAGCCGGCACGCCGCGGCGCACCAGCTTGGGATCATCGACGGCATTGCTCGGGATCGGCTGGCCCGGCAGCAGCGTGCGCCGCACCGCCTTGCCGACAACGGCGAGGCGGTTGTCGATCGAGACGAGCGAGGCGCGCGACGTGACGCGGAACGAGCGGTCGACGAGCTGGCCGTCGCTGACGATGTCGCCCGGATAGAGCGTGACCAGCGGCACTGGCAGCATCACGTCTTCGGCGGCGGCGCGGAGCGGCGCGGCGGCGCCGATCAGGGTCGCGGCCAGCAGCGCATATCGCAGCAGAGCAGAGGTCATCGCAGCGCTCCTCAGCGGACGTTGGTGATGGTGCCGGCCATCTGGTCGCCGGCGGTGATGACCTTGGCGTTCATCTCGTAAGAGCGCTGCGCCGCGATCAGCGCCGTGATCTCCTTGACGGGATCGACGTTGGAGGCCTCGAGATAGCCTTGGCGCAGCTTGCCAAAGCCGATGCTCGTCGGCGTGCCCTCGGCCGGATTCCCGGAGGCGACCGTCTCGCGATAGAGATTGCCGCCGAGCGGCTCGAGGCCAGCGTCGTTGGCGAAGTTCACCAGCGTGATCTGGCCGATCTGGCGCGGCTGCACCTGGGTCGGGATCTTTGCGAAGACGAGGCCCGACTCATTGACCGTGACGTCGACGGCGTCGGCAGGCACGCGGATCGCCGGATCGAGCAGATAGCCGTCGGCTGTGACGATGTCGCCGTCGGCATTGGTGTTGAAGGTGCCGGCGCGGGCATAGAGCGTCTCACCCTCCGGCGCAGTGATCTTGAACCAGCCACGGCCGTCGATGGCGAGGTCGAGGCGGTTGCCCGTCTGGGTCATCGCGCCCTGGATGTGCAGGTTGCGGATGGCGGCGGCACGCACGCCGAGGCCGAGCGAAGCGCCTTCCGGGATCGAGCCGTCGCCGCCCCGGTTCGGGACGCCGCGGGAGCGCTCGGTCTGGTAGAGCAGATCGGTGAATTCGGGCCGGGCGCGCTTGAACGACGTCGTGTTGATGTTCGCGATGTTGTTCGCGATGACCTCGACGTTGAGCTGCTGCGCGCTCATGCCGGTCGCGGCGATGGCAAGGACCTTCATGGCGGCGTTCCCTTAGATCTGCATCCGGGTGAATTCTTGGTAGGCCGAGACGACCTTGTCGCGCATCGCCATGGCGAGCTGCAGCGACTGTTCGGCCGACATCACCGCCTGGACGACATCCTGCACGGCGGCCTTGCCCTGGACGCCTGAGACCGCAGCCGCCTCGCCCTGCTTCATCGTGTCGAGGAAGTTCTCGGCGACATTGGCGAAGACAGAGCCGAAATCGGAACCGGGGGTGGTGGCGGCCGCACCGACCTGCGCGCTGGCGTTGGTCAGCGAAGCGCCCAGGCCGGAAAGCCCCTGGGTCACACCCTGGGCAGCACGGCTCGCAACGGGCGAGAGAGCAGAAATCGCGTTCAGCATCAGCCGTTCCTCAGTAGGTCGATCGTCATGGCTTGCATCGAGCGCGCCTGCTTGATCATCTGCAGGTTCGCCTCGTAGGAGCGGTTGGCCTCGCGCATGTCGGCCATCTCGAGGAGCATCGAGACGTTGGGCATCTTGACGTAGCCCTTGGCGTCGGCGGCCGGATGGTTGGGTTCGTATTCGAGGCGGAAGGCCGAGCGGTCGACGCCGACGCCCTTGACCTTCACGAGGTTGGAGCCGGAAGCCCGGTCCATCGCGCTCTCGAAGGTCACCGTCTTGCGGCGATAGGGGTCGGCGCCGGGGGTCTGGCCCGTCGACTGGGCGTTGGCCAGGTTCTCGGAGACGACCCGCACGCGGGTCGACTGGGCGTGAAGGCCCGCGCCTGCGATACGAAGCGAAGAGTCAATAGGGTCAATCATCGATGATCCTCGGCTATACTTCGGCGAGAAAGCTTTCCTCAGCCCTTCATCGCCATCGTCATCATGCGATGGAAGCTTTTCACGACGTTCGTCGTGAGCGAATAGCTGCGATTGATGTCGCCGGCCTTGAGCATTTCCTGCTCCATGCTGACCGAGTTGCCCGAATGCACAGTCGACCAGCTCTCGGATTTCCGCTGCTTGGTCGTCATGCTCTCGGTCGGCGCCATGGCGATGTGACCCGGCGTCGTCGAGGCAAGAGTCAGATGCGTCTTGCTGACGACCGACTCGAAAGGCTCGATGTCGATGGCCGAATAGCGCGGCGTATTGGCGTTCGCGATGTTCTGCGACACGGCGTTCTGGCGCACGGCGAGCCAGTTCGCCTTCTTAGCCGCCAGATCGAAAAGATGAATTGGCTCCACGGGAAGCCTCCAAATCGTTGCAATGCAACACTAGGAGGAATGTCTTGCGCGGGGCTGTCGTCAGCAATTTATACCAGATAATTGCTGATAATTGCGTGTATTTTCTTAGATATCACTGTAAAACTGCGGGCGACGGCTTGTCAAACCTGTCGCCCAGCGGTCACCCGTCCGATCAGGCGATCGTGTAGCCGAGATAGCGCTTGGACTGAACGGGGTCATAGCCGAGCCGCTCGCGCAGCTTCTTGCGCAGCTTGCTGACATGGCTCTCGACCACCGCCTCGTCGACCTCGGCGTCGAACAGGCCATAGACCTCGTTGAAGACCTGGGTCTTGGTGACCCAACGACCGCGGCTGCGGACGAGGAATTCGAGGATACGGCGTTCGCGGCGCGGCAGGGACATGACGTCGCCGCCGACATCGGGGTCGCGACCATCGAAGTAAACCTTGATGTCGCCCAGCGAAATCTCGTCGTCGCCCGAACGGCGCTTGTCCGTGCGGCGCTGCATGGCGTTGACGCGTGCCAGGATCTCGCGGACGTGGACCGGCTTGCGGACAACGTCATCGACGCCGGCAGCAAAGAGTTCCAAAGTCTTCTCGAGATTGGAAGCCTCGTTCATCGCAATGACCGGGGCCTGAGAACGGCGGCGGATCATCATCGGAAAGCTGACGCGTTCCTGGCATTCGCCGATGAGGAAAGCTTTCACGTTGCTGAGGTGATCGGCGGGTGAATCCTCCACCCATTCCTGGAAGCCAGAAGGCGTGAAGCCGATCGAGGGCACGCCTTCACCATTAAACAGGGCCTTGTAACCTTCTGTGACCATGGCCCGGTCGTCGATCACGATATACATTGCACCCCCACGCAGACTGTCTTCCCAAAAACACCGGGAAGCAATTTCACGCTAGGAACCGAGATCGTCTGCGTCAACGAGATAATGACGCGCCGCAACATAGGTTTCAGACGACGGAAATCGCGAATAAAGTCCGTTTTAGCGATTTATTTGATTACATTAACTTCTTATTAGGCGGCCTTAATTGATCTAAACACCGATTAACGACAAGTTACCAGATCGAGGCCTCAAGCCGAATCTTCCGATGCCACCGAGGTGTTCTGGACGCTCCGGAATCCCTTCTGAAACGGAGGCAAGATTCCGGAAACCATCGCGGCGACGCAGAGACGTGGCAGCCGGCTCCAGCGCCGCATCATGATGCTGCGTTGAGCAAAGCAATTCCTGGTCGAGACCTCTCCCGATCGCCGGCTCATCTTCTTCCCTGCCGTTCACCGGCAGCAACGGCTCCCACACCTCGCCTATTAAAGAAGAGTCCACAGCCAAGTCTTGGCGCCAGATACACACGTCTTCGCCCAAGCATTTGATTCAAATTATCTTTGATTGACTGCGACAGCCCCGCACAAGCCATTCGATATGGAATGCCGCTCAAAGGTTTCGTCTTGGAGATAGGCAATGAGCATTTTCGGCATCATGCGTACCGGCGTGTCCGGCATGGCTGCACAAGGCAACAAGCTCGGCGCGGTCGCCGACAACATCGCCAATGTGAATACCGTCGGATACAAGCGCGCTTCGACCGAATTCTCGTCGCTGATCTCCGAAGGCAATCACAGCGAGTACAATTCAGGCGGCGTCGATACGCAGATCCGCTACGCGATCAGCGACGAAGGCCTGATCATGGGGTCGAACTTCACAACCAGCCTCGCGATCCGCGGCAACGGCTTCTTTGTCGTCTCAGACGCCGGCGGCACGAACTACATGACCCGCGCCGGCAACTTCATCTTGGACGGCAACAAGGACATGGTCAACGCGGCCGGCTTCTACTTGATGGGCTACCCGCTGGCTAACGGCGAGCCGAGCGTCGTGGCGAACAGCCTCGACGGCATGGAGCGGGTGAACATGGGCAAGATCTCCTACCAGGCCAACCCAACCGTAAGCGGCACGATCAAGGGCGTGCTGGATTCCAACAGCGCCATCGTTCCGGCCGCCACGCTGCCCTCTGCCAACGTCGCGGGCAGCACCTATTCAAGCAAGTCTTCGATCGTGACCTACGACAACCTGGGCAACAAGAAGATGCTCGATGTCTACATGGCGAAGACCGGCACTGGCCCCGACACCTGGCAGGCCGTGGTCTTTGATCAGGCGACGGCCGCCGCTGGCGGCGGCTTTCCCTATACCGGCGGCCCGCTCGCGACCCAGGCACTGGCCTTCAACGGTGTCGGCGCGCTCACAACTACCCCTGCCACCTTCAACGTCGCCATCCCCGGCGGCGCCACCGCGACCATCAACTTCAGCGAAATCTCGCAGGTCGCGACTGGAGAAACGGCCCTCGAGCTCGCCGTCGACGGCAACGCTCCCTCGGCGGTCGAGGACATGGAGATCGCCGGCGACGGCACGGTCTATGCCATCTTCGAGAACGGCGCGCGCCTTGCGACCTATCGCATCCCGCTCGCCAATGTGCCGAGCCCGGACCAGCTCACGCCCGGCGCCGGCAACGTCTATTCGGTCAGCCAGCTCTCGGGCGATGTCATCGTCGGCTTCCCGCAGACCGGCAGCCTCGGCACGATCAAGGGCGGCGCGCTCGAGCAATCGAACGTCGACCTCGCGACCGAGCTCACCGCCATGATCGAATCCCAGCGCAGCTACACCGCGAACTCCAAGACCTTCCAGACCGGGTCCGAGCTTCTCGACGTGCTGGTCAACCTGAAGCGCTGACGGCGCCCTATACGCCAGCGAGGATGCTACCATGAGCCTTTCGTCAGCCCTGAATGTCGCGCAGTCGTCACTGTCGGCAACCTCGCTGCAGACATCGATCATCTCTCGCAACGTCGCCGGAGCGGACAATCCGAACTTCGGCCGCAAGGCGGGGCTGCAGATCACGAGCTATGGCGGCACGGTCAAGATCGCGTCGATCGGCCGAGCCATGGATGCCGTTCTCTTCGCCGGCAAACTGGCTGCCACGTCCTCGACGACCTCCCAGCAGGCGATCGTCGATGGACTGAACCAGCTCGAGAACACGATCAAGGATCCCGAGCTCAACCAGTCGCTTGCGGCGAAGCTCGGCGCGCTGACAAACGCGCTACAGCAGTTCGGCGTCACGCCAGACGATCCGCTGCTGGCGCAGGAGGTTCTGACGCGCGCGACCGATATCGCGACGGCGCTGAACCAGTCGAGCGCCGCGATCAGCGAGGTGCGCAAGCAAGCCGACGCGGACATGACGGAGAGCGTCGGCCACGTCAACAAGCTGCTCGCCGAGTTCGAGACGAACAACAACGAGATCATCAAGGGCACCAAGTCGGGTCGCGACATCACGGACCTGCTGGACACCCGGGACCGCATCCTCTCCGAGCTTTCGCAGGAGATGGGGATCAGCACGTCGATGCGCGACGGCAACGACATGGTGATCTACACCGATAGCGGCGTCACCCTGTTCGAGACGGTGCCGCGCAAGGTCACGATGGCACCGAGCTTCGCATTGGCTCCGGGCGCCGCCGGCGGCTCGGTCTTCGTCGACGGCGTGCCGGTGACCGGCGCGAGCAACGGCGCGATCATGCCGATCAAGTCCGGCAAGATCTACGGCTCCTCGGTCGTCCGCGACGACCTGGCCGTGACCTATCAGCGCCAGGTCGACGAGATTGCCCGCGGGTTGATCGAGGCCTTTGCCGAGACCGACCAGACGGTGGTTCCGCCGGCCGTTCCGACGAAGCTCGCGGGCCTGTTCACCACAGGCACCGCGGCTCTGCTGCCGAGCGGCGTTGCCGTGAACGGCATCGCCGCGGCCATCCGCGTCAATCCGGCGGCCGACCCCTCGCAGGGCGGCGACCTCGACAAGATCCGCGACGGCGGCCTGGCCGGCGCAGCCTATGCCTACAACGCGACGGGCGAGGCCGGCTTCTCGGACCGCATCCAGGGCATGCTGGATGCGCTGAATGCCCAGCGCAGTTTCGATCCGAGCGCGAAGGCCGATCCGAGCAACAACCTGGCCGGCTTCGCCAGTTCCTCCGTCGGCTGGCTGGAGGCGCAGCGCCAGACCGCCACGACGACGATGGGCTACTCGAAGGCGATGCTGCAGCGGACGACCGAGACCCTGTCGAACGCCACCGGCGTCAACATCGACGAGGAGATGACGGCGATGATGGAGCTCGAACGCTCCTACGCCGCGTCGTCCAACCTGATCTCCACGATCGACCGGATGCTGGAGTCGCTGCTCCAGGCTGTGAGGTAAGCCATGAAGACCACGTTCGTTTCGACCTCCGCCATCGCCAATACGCTGCGGCTGACGACCCTGAGGGCGCAGGAACTCCTGATCGGCGCCAACAAGGAGATGACGACCGGCCGCTTCGCCGATGTCGGCACGAGCATCGGCTCGCGCACCGGCCTGACGGTCAACGTGCGCAGCCAGTACGATCGTATCGAGGGCATCCTCGATACGAACGGCCTGATCTCGCAGCGGCTGGAGACGTCGCAGGAAGCGCTGGGCAGCATGCTCACCGTCGCCCAGAACTTCATGGCCACGCTGCTCGCCGTCCGCAACGGCGAGAAGGGCGCGGATGTGCTGGTCACCGAGGCGAAGCATGGTCTTCAGACCATGACGGGCGCGGCGAACACTGCGGTGGGCAACCAGTTCATCTTCGGCGGCATCAATACGCAGCAGGCCCCGATGACGGACTTCTTCGGAACTCCGGCTCCGACCAGCAAGACCAACATCGACACCGCCTTCGCCGCCGCGTTCCCGACGGCCACCTATCCGACGACGGCCGACATCCCGGCGGCGGATCTGAAGACCTTCCTGCAAGGCACCTTCTCCGCCGAGTTCACTGATCCGAACTGGGGAACCAATTGGTCGAACGCCAGCAGCCGGAACCTGACGGGCCGGATCTCGCCGACCGAGGTCATGACCGTCTCGACCAATGCCAACGAAGCCTTCATGCGGGACCTGGCCAAGGCCTACACGATGATCGTCAGCCTACCGACGGCGGATCTGAGCCAGAACACCTATGAGGCACTGGTCGGCGAGGCGATGACGACCATCAGCGCCGCAACCCAGGGCCTGATCAAGACCCAGGCGCAGCTCGGCTCGGCGCAGTCCCGCGTTTCGACGGCGAGCGACCGGCTGAGCATCCAGCGCGACATCCTGGCCAAGCAGATCAACGGGCTGGAGGGCGTCGACCCCTACGAGGCTAAGCTGCGGGTCGACCAGCTCACGACCCAGATCGAGACCTCCTACGCGCTGACGGCGCGGTTCCAGAACCTCAGCATCCTCAACTACATCCGGTGAGCCTCGGCTGACCGCCAGAGCATTTTCGAGCGAAGTGGACACCGGTTCGCGTGAAGAAAATGCGGAAGAACAAGTAGACCCAGAAAGCTGGAGAAGCAGAATGTATCACAGCTCCTATCTCGCGGTGGCCGAAGACGATTTCGCGCAGGCCCGCGCGCATGAGTGGCGCGCACTCGACCAGGCGGTCACGCTGCTCGAGGAGGCTCGCCCCACGGGGCCGGCATCGAGCGAGACGGTCGCAGCCGTCCTCTTCCTGCGGCGCCTCTGGACGCTGCTGATCCAGGACCTCGGCAGCGAGGACAACGCGCTGCCGCAGGCGCTGCGGGCGTCCCTGATCTCGATCGGGCTGTTCGCGCTGCGCCAGGGCGAACTGCTTCGCCTAGGCCAGTCCGACGATTTCGACTCGGTCATCGACATCAACAAGATGATCCGGGACAGCCTGGCGTGAGACCGACCCGGGAAAGCCCCAAGGAAAGCCCTAAGGGAGCCGTCATGAAAAAGGCGATGAGCCTGTCCCTTCGCGCCAATGAGAAGATCTACATCAACGGCGCCATCCTGAAATTCCCGCACAAGGTGACCCTCGAGATCCTGAACGACGCGACGTTCCTGCTCGAGACCCATGTGATCCAGCCGGAACAGACGACGACGCCGCTCCGGCAGATCTACTTCGTCATCCAGACGATGCTGATCGATCCGGGCAGCGCCAGCATGACCAAGCTTCTGTTCGAACGCATGCTGACCTCCACAGCCGGCAGCTTCGAGGACGCCGAGGTGCTCGGCGGGCTCAACCATATCGACAAGCTCGTCGCCGAGGATCGCTTCTACGAGGCGCTGAAGCAGCTGCGCGGCCTGTTCTCGGTCGAGGCCGGCATCCTCGCAAGCTCCGGGCAGGCTTTGGAGCCTAAGGTCTCGGACATGCCGCCCGAAATGGCGATGCCGACGATGCACTCCGCACCGACGGTTCTCGCTCCGCGCGCGGCCTGAAGCACGATCGGCCCGAACGACCTCCGTTCGACCGGTCACGGCCGAACGGAAGTGTGAGGACCCGATCATGGACGTCAGCAGCACCAGCGCGACGAGCGCGTACAGCGCCACCAACACGAAATCCACCGCCACCGGCGGAACCACCACGGGCGACTACAACACGTTCCTGCAGCTCCTGATCGCCCAGGCCAAGAACCAGGACCCGACCAACCCGACGGATCCCTCGCAATACGTCCAGCAGTTCGCCGCGCTTTCGCAGGTCGAGCAGACGGTGACCACCAACGCCAAGCTGGACGAGGTCCTGGGCGGCCTCGTGGCGATCTACCAGGCCATTGCCCCCGAAACGCCTGCCACGCCTGACACCCCGAAGAGCTGAGCCTTCGGCCATGAACGAGGCGGATGCTCTCGACATCCTGCGCGATGCCACCTGGGCGATCATCGTCGGCTGCGGGCCGGCGGTGCTCGCAGCCATGGTGATCGGCATCTTCATCGCGCTGATGCAGGCCCTGACACAGGTTCAGGAAGCGACCCTGACCTTCGTGCCGAAGATCGTCGTGATCTTCGTCGTGATGGCGGCGACCGGCTCCTTCACCGGCGCGCATCTCTACGCTTTCACCGAGCGCGTCTACGCGCGCATCGAACGCGGCTTCTGAGCGCCCCGCGCCCAGGAGCTGAAGCGCTTTAAGCCAAGACCTTTCCGATCGCGAACAGGAAACAGGCCAGCATGGCGACCCAGAACGTCATATCGGCGGGCAACGCCGCGGCGACGCCTAACAGCAGGCGCGATGTCGGCTTCGCCGTCGGCATCATCGCCATCATCATGGTGCTGTTCCTGCCGATCCCCGCCTTCGTCATCGACATGGGGCTGGCACTCTCGATCGCGCTCTCCGTGCTGATCCTGATGGTGGCGCTCTGGATCCAGAAGCCGCTGGAGTTCTCGTCCTTCCCGACAGTGCTGCTGATCGCCACGATCCTGCGCCTGGCGCTCAACGTCGCGACGACGCGCGTCATCCTCTCGCACGGCAACGAGGGCTCGCATGCGGCGGGCTACATCATCGACGGCTTCGCGCGCATCGTCATCGCTGGCGACTTCGTCATCGGCCTGATCGTCTTCATCATCCTGGTGACGGTGAACTTCATCGTCATCACCAAGGGCGCGACCCGCATCGCCGAGGTCGGCGCCCGCTTCACCCTCGACGCCATCCCCGGCAAGCAGATGGCGATCGACGCCGATCTCTCGGCCGGGTTGATCGACGCGAACGAGGCCCAGCGCCGGCGCCATGAGCTTGAGGAGGAAAGCTCCTTCTTCGGCTCGATGGACGGCGCCTCGAAATTCGTCCGCGGCGACGCCGTCGCCGGCTTGATCATCACCGCCGTCAATATCCTCGGTGGCATCATCATCGGCGTCACCCGCCATGGCATGTCGCTGGGCCAGGCCTCCGACGTCTTCGTGAAGCTCGCGGTCGGCGACGGCCTCGTCACGCAGATCCCGGCCCTGATCGTCTCGCTCGCCGCCGGCCTGCTCGTCTCCAAGGGCGGCACCAAGGGTTCGGCCGAGCAGGCCATCCTCGCCCAGCTCGGGCACTATCCGCGCGCCCTCTTCGTCGCCTCCTTCCTGATGGTCATCCTGGCGCTGGTGCCGGGGCTGCCGCTGATGCCCTTCGCCCTGCTCGGCGGAATGATGGCGTTCATCGGCTACACCATCCCCAAGAAGGTCGCGGAGCGCGAGGCTGCCGCCGAGGAGCAGCGCGCGATCGAGGCCGAAGAGAAGGCCCTACTGACCCCGCCCGACACGATCAAGGAATCGCTGAAGAGCGCGGAGATCGAGCTCCTGCTCGGCAAGCAGCTCGCCGCCGAGATGCTGAACGTCCATGGCGAGCTGGCGCATCGCGTCAGCAAGATGCGCAAGAAGTTCGCGATGGAGTACGGCTTCGTCGTTCCCGAGATCAAGCTGTCGGACAGCCTGAAGCTTCCGCCCAAGGCCTATGAGTTCCGCGTCCACGGCACCGTCGTCGCCACCGGCGAGATGCGGCCGGGCAGCGTGCTCGTCGTCACCGGCGACGGCCGCGTGCCGGATCTGCCGGGCGAAGAAGTGCGCGAGCCCGCCTTCGGCATGAAGGCGATGTGGGTCTCGGAGAGCTACGTCAACGAAGTCCGCCGCGAGGGGCTGCAGCCGGTCGACCGCCTCTCGGTGCTGCTGACCCATCTCAGCGAGACGATCCGCAAGAATCTCGGCCAGCTCCTGTCCTACAAGGACATGCGCATTCTGCTCGACCGGCTCGGCCCGGAGTACAAGAAGCTGCTCGAGGAGATCTGCCCGCAGCACATGTCGCTGTCGAGCCTGCAGGCGGTGCTGCGGCTGCTGCTGGCGGAGCGTGTCTCGATCCGCAACCTTCACCTCATCCTCGAGGTCATCGCCGAGATCGCGCCGCATGTGCGCCGCGCCGAGCAGATCGTCGAGCATGTGCGGATGCGCATGGCCCAGCAGATTTGCGGCGATCTGACGGAAGGCGGCGTGCTCAACGTTCTCCGCCTCGGCAATCGCTGGGACCTCGCCTTCCACGAGAGCCTGAAGCGCGACGCCAAGGGCGACGTCATTGAGTTCGACATCGACCCGCGCCTGATCGAAGAGTTCGCGGGCGAGGCGACGAAGGCGATCCGCAGCCGCATGGACAAGGCGCAGAGCTTCGTGCTCGTCACCAGCCCGGACGCGCGGCCCTACGTGCGGATGATCGTCGAGCGCATCTTCCCCGCGCTCCCGGTGATGTCGCATGTGGAGATCGCGCGCGGGCTGGAGGTCAACCAGCTGGGCACCATCTCGTGATGCCGATCACGACCGACGTGCTGCTGCAGGCCTTCCTGGTCTTCTGCCGCGTCGGCGCGTGCCTGATGCTGATGCCGGGCTTCTCGAGCCCGCGCGTACCACCGCAGATCCGCCTGCTGATCGCGCTTTCCGCGACGCTGGCGCTGACGCCCTTCGTCCTGCCGACCTTCGCCAACATGGCGCCCGATCCGGGACCGGCGACGCTGCTGCGGATGATCGTGACCGAGACCTTGACGGGCTCGCTGATCGCGCTGATGGCGCGCTTCTTCTTCCTGGCGCTGCAGATGATCGCGACCGCCATGGCGACGGCATCGGGCCTCGGCCAGATGCCGGGCCTGCCGATCGACGAGGGTGAGTCCTCCGGCCCCTTCGTCACACTAGTGACGCTCACCGCCTCGACGCTGATGTTCGTCACCGACCAGCACGGAGAGGTGATCCGGGCGCTCGCCGGATCCTATACCCGGATCGCGCCCGGCACGGCCTTCGAGGCCCAGGCCGGGCTGATCCAGCTCGCCGACCGCATCTCCGACACCTTCTTCCTGGCGCTGCGGATCGGCAGCCCCTTCATGATCTACGGGGTTGTCGTCAACCTCGCGGTCGGGCTGATGAACAAGCTCGTCCCGCAGATCCCGGTCTATTTCGTATCGCTGCCCTTCGTCATCGCCGGCGGGTTGATGCTGTTCTACTTCACGGGTGCGGAGTCGCTGCGCCTGTTCATCACCGCCTTCTCCTCCTGGCTGGCCAACGGCTGAGGCGAGATGGATCCGCGGCGCCTCAAATCCATCGAACGGATGCTCGCGATCCAATCGCGCATCCGCAGCCTCGCCGAATGGCGGCAGAAGGCGATCGAGCAAAAAGCCGCGGCAGCAAAGGACGAGGCGCGCGCGCTGGTGGCCTCGCTGAACGGCGACGGCCCGATGGAAGGCCTGTTCGCCGACATGACTGCGAAGCGGCTGCACCGCGTCACGGTCTCGATCTCCGAGCTGGAAACCGCCGCCGCCGAGCAGGCGAAACAAGTCATGGCCGAGACCGGCCGCGAGAAGCGGACGGAGCGTCTCGCGGACCGTTTGCGCAAGGTCAAGCTGCGCGTCGACCAGGACGGCGCGCTCGCCGAGATCATGGACAGCGTGGAAGCCCGGCGCGCGGCAAGCCTCGAATAAGCCTGAGCTGTCAGGCTGCCGCCACGAGATCAGCGACGTAAGGAAGATCACATGGCCATCTCCCCGCCGTCCGATATCGTTCTCGACGTCGTCCGCGCAGCCGATCCGACACGCTATACGACCGCCTATGACCGGCTGGCCCGCATGGCGACGCCGGGGGCAACCGGAACCCAGTTTGCAGAGGCTTTCACGGATGCCACCACGGCGCCCGGGCTCGCCGATGCACGCGCAAGGTTCGCGAGCCTCGCTCCGCTGAAGGCCTCGGTCGAAGGCAAGGCGGCGGCCAAGGCGGCCGTCCCTGCGCAGACCGAGAAGACGCTGCGGCAGTTCGAGGCGCAGGTGATCTCCACCTTCATCGAGCAGATGATGCCGAAGTCGGAGGAGAACAAGAACACCTATGGAGACGGCCTCTCCGGCGACGTCTGGCGTTCCCAGCTCGCCGAGAAGATCGCCGGCGAAATCTCCAAGTCCGGCGGGTTCGGCATCCGCGAGAAGATCCAGGCGGCGCTCGTCGCCCGCGCAGGAGCGGTTCCCCCGGGCGACGGCACGGCTTCGGCACAGAAGGTGCTCGATCGGACATTGGCCGGCGCCAATTCCCGCGACGCGGCCGTGCCGCTCGCCGTGGAGCGCCAGTTCCTGAACATCACCAAGCCCGGCGTCGCCGCCGGCGCACTCCGAACCTCCAGCACTCCGCGAGCGTGACGCAGCATGAGCCAAGAATTTCACGAAGGCATGGCCTCCGCCCCGATGCAGACGGGCCTGCCGGTGCTCCATCAGCCGGATCAGGAGGTCCTGATCGCCCGCGAGGACGATCGCCGCGAGTCCGGTGCATCGAGCGCCATATGGTCGGTACTCGACAAGCTCGAGCAGACGCTGGACCATGAGAATGCGCAGCTCGCGACGATGGGTGCGGCCGATTTCGGCCGGCTGAACGAGACCAAGAGCCGGCTTCTGCTCGATGCGAGCCGCGCCGCCCGCGCGCTGCGCGAGGACATTGCCGACGTGCGCCTGATGGCGCGCCTGGAGACGCTGCGGGCGAAGCTGGAACAGAACCGCCTGACGATCGGCATGCATCTCGAGGCGGTGCGCGAGATCGCCGCGGCGATGACCACCACTCTGATCGATGCGGAGTCCGACGGGACGTACAACGCCTGGTCTGGCGCCGCCGGCAAGGCGCAGACCGCATGACGACGTTCCGGCTCCTGATGCTCGGCGTCTGGGTCTGCGCCGTGACGCTGGTCTCCGGCCATTTCGCGCTGACCTGGCGCGCGGCGTCGCCGCCGGCATCCGAGACGCCGCTGCTCGAGGGCATCGACTACGAGGAGACCGAGATCCTGCACGTGCCGATCCTCGCCGACGGCCAAGTGCAGGGCTATGTCGCGGCGCAGTTCGTCTTCACGGCCGATGCGCGCGCGCTGCGCCAGATGACGGTCAAGCCGCATCCCTATGTGCGCGACGAGGCGCTGCGGACGATCTATTCGAACACCAAGGTCGATTTCACGAAGCTGGAACGCATCGACGTCGACGGACTGCTCAAGGCCATCCGCACGAACGTCAACACCCGTTTCGGCGGCGAGTTCATCAAGGACCTGATGGTCAAGGAATTCAATTACGTCCGCAGGGAACAGCTGCGCAGCTGAGCTCAGCACCGGCAATCCGGCGAAGCCGCCATAACCGCCGCAAGAAGGGCTGCATTCGGCAGCCCTTTTTTTTGTGCCGGTCGGCTTTAGACAGTCCTCGCCTAGCCCTGCTGCAGGGCGCTCGCCAGATCCTGGAAGGCGTCGGCGCTAAGCGCGGCCGTCATGTCCTGATGCAGCGCCTCGTAGATGCGCGGCACGAGCGCGATCGCCTTGTCGAGCTCGACATCGGCGCCGGGCTGGTAACCGCCCATGAGGCGCAGGTCCCGCGTGTCCTCGAAACGGGAGACGAGCCCCTTCATGCGCATGGCGAGCCCGCGCTGCTCCGGCGTCCAGACGTGGTGCGCCAGACGCGAGACGGAGGCGAGCACGTTGACCGCCGGATAGCGCCCCTGATCGGCGATGGCACGGTCGAGCACGAGGTGCCCGTCGAGCGTGCCGCGGATCGAGTCCGCGACGGGATCGTTGTGGTCGTCACCGTCGATCAGCACGGAGAAGATGCCGGTGATCGAACCGGTGCCCTCGACGCCGGGTCCCGCCCGTTCGAGCAGCTTCGGCAATGTGCTGAAAACGCTCGGCGTATAGCCGCGCGCAACGGCCGGTTCGCCGGCCGCGAGCGCAACGTCGCGCGCCGCATGGGCGAGACGCGTCACCGAGTCGACGATGAGGAGCACATCCTCGCCCTGGTCACGAAAATACTCGGCCACCGCCATCGCGGTGTTGGGCGCGAGGCGGCGCATCATCGCGCTCTCGTCGCTGGTCGAGACGACGGCCACCGTATTTGCCCGCATCTCGCCCAGCGTATCGTCGAGGAACTCGCGCACTTCACGGCCGCGCTCGCCGACGAGCCCGAGCACGATGGTCTTAAAGCCCGGGGCGCGCGCCAGCATCGCCAGCAGCGTCGACTTGCCGACGCCCGAGCCGGCGAAGATGCCGATGCGCTGTCCGGCGCAGAGCGGCGTGAACAGGTCGATGACCTTGACGCCGGTGCGTAGCGGCTTGCTGACGCGGGCGCGGCGCATGGCCTCGGGCGGAGCGCCGTCGACGGGCATCTCGCGGTCGCCGGGCATGAGGGGGCTGCCCTCGTCGATCGGATCTCCGAAGGCATTGATCACCCGCCCCTTCCAGCTCTGGGCGGGGCGCAGTGTCATCGGACCGGCGACGCTGGCGCGAGCGCCCAGTCCGACGCCGACCGTGGTGGAAAAGGGTTTGACCAGCACGCCGTCGCGATCGATCCGGATCGCCTCGCCGAGTTCCTCGCGGCCATTGGTCGAGAGCGCGATGCGCTCGCCCAGCCTGACGAAACGCGACAGGCCGCCGACGCGGATCGCCGCCGGCGTGACTTCCGAGACGGAGCCGCTGACCGAGACGAGATCATGCTCCTGCGGGCCGCCGGCGAGGGCCTGTTCAAGACGTTCGAGCGCGTTCATCGCGATCCTCTAGCAGTCAGGATCGACTTGCAGCGAAGACGCGCAGCCGGATCAGGTACACGCTACGGCAGCAAGGCTTAAGGGCGGGTTGCCGTCTCTCAGCTCGTCTCGCCGAGCGTGCGGATCGCGCCTTCGACGGCCTTCTCGCCCTTCTCGATCGCATTGGCGGCGCCCTCGAAGGTGCGGGTCACCATGATCAGCTTGGTCATCTCGCGGATCGGGTTGACGTTGGAGCCCTCGACATAGCCCTGGCGCACGCCGTTGGACACGAAATCGAGGATCGGCGTCGGCGCGCGGTCCGGGATGACGCCCGAATTGTCGTAACGCTGCAGCTTGGCGGCAGGGTCGACAGAGAACAGGCCGATGGCGCCGACCTGCTGGTTGCCCTGCCAGATCATGCCGTCGCGGGCGATGACCGGCGGGCCGGCTTCCGGATCGAGCTGCATCGGCGCGCCGCCGGCATCGAGCACCTGGTGGCCGGCGACCGAAAGCAGCTGGCCCTGCGCGGACATGGAGAAGCGCCCGTCGCGGGTATAGACCTGCCCGGCCGGGGTGTTGAGGGCGAACCAGCCGTCCCCCTCGACGGCGACGTCGAGCGGATTGCCGGTCTTCTCGATGCCGCCCTGGGTCCGGCTGATGAAGCTCTCGCCCTCCGTCGCGAAGTTGACGGCGTCGGTGCCCTTTTTCGACATGAAGGTCGAAAACTTGATCTCCTCGGCGCGATAGCCGGTGGTGTTCATGTTCGCGACGTTGCGGGCGAGCGTCTCCATGCGCCGCTCCAGCGCGAGCTGGGACGAAAGACCGACATAGATGGAAGGCTGCATGCTCAAAGGCCTCCGAGGCGGAGTTTTTGTAGGCTGGCCATGATGTCGATGCCTACGCCCGCTGGCGCGGGCTGGAACATCATGAGTGTGGGGCTCGAACTCACGCCCGAGGTGGCGTCTGCCATGGCGGCAAAACGGGTCAGGAATTTCTGGACCTTGGCCGGATCCTGGAAATCCTTGAAGTCGAAGCGATCGGTGTAGATCTTCGCCTGCCTGTCGATATCGACCCGGCTGAGCGTGTCCGGCAGGCCGAGCGCGGTCTGGAAGACCTTGAGGAGCGCCGGATCCGCCATAACCTGGTAGGGTGTCTTGATCCCGGACGCCTTGCGCTCGAAGTAGAGCGCGAGCCGGACGTTCTCGTTGCTGACACCCTCCTCCTGCTCGAGCTGCTGGCGGGTGTATTTCTCGATCGTCCCCTTGGCCTGCTCGGCGCGGGCGTCGGCGACATAGCGATCGACCACCCCCTGCATCGCGGCCTTGTCGGTCGTCGCCTTCATGCCCTTGCCGGCGTAGTCGAAGGCCTTGAGGAATTCCCGGAAGTTCTTGTCGATCGTCGGATCGGCGAAGCGGAGAGGCGAATCCTTGCCGAGGTGCAGGGCCGCGGTGATCGCCTCCTTCTCCTTGGGCGTGTCGGCGATCGACTCGAGCCCGAAAGCCTTGATCGCATAGTCGAACATCCGTTCACCGCTGGTATGGGTGAAGGCCGTGACGGTCTTCACCTGGGCGATGTTCTTCTGGAAATAGGTGGTCTCAGCGGACTCGGTCGAAAAGTCGAAGGCGGCGGCGAAGTCCTTGTAGCGCTGGTCCGACATGCGGTTGGCGAAGGAGTTCGTATCCTTCACGCCTCCCGCCAGCACCTTTTTGATCAGCGCCTTGGCATAGGCCATCTCGCCCAACCCATAGGCTTCGACAGCGTAGCGGTAGAGCCTGTCGTCCTTCATGAAATCGTCGAGGTTCTTCACCTTGCCTATGTTCTTCTGGAAGTAGGCGGTCTCGCTGGCCACCATGGGCCGCGCCGCCGTACGCTCCAGCGACTTCGTCATGTTCCGCGTCACCATCTGGTAGGCGGTCATCGTCGAGATCATGGGAACCTCCATGCGGCTGCCAGATCGGCACAGCTTCCGAAATGGAGCCGCGACGCCTTCTGACTCGTCGCGCGCAGGCTCGCGCCCGTGGCTTGCGCGGGACTGACCTTCCGGCACCTTTCGCCGTTTCAGCCTCACGCAAGCCATCGCGTCTATCGCTTGGGACAGGTTCGCGAGAAGGAGCGGCGCCTTGAGCGTAGTGGTCGGATTACTGATAGCAGCCATATCGCTGCTCGGCGGCTTTGCCGCGATGGGTGGGCACCTCGCCGTCTTGTGGCAGCCCTGGGAGCTGGTGATCATCCTGGGCACGGCGGTCGGCACCTTCGTCATCGCCAACCCGATCAAGGTGATCGGCGACACCGGCACCGCCCTGAAGGAAGCCTTCCTCAACGCTACGCCGAAGCAGTCGCATTATTTCGAGCTTCTCGGCGTGCTCTACGCGCTGATGCGCGAGCTTCGCAACAAGGGGCGCGCCGAGGTCGAGCAGCACATCGAGACGCCCTATGAATCGACGCTCTTCGCCAATTTCCCGAGCGTCCTGGCCGATCGCGGGCTGACCACCTTCATCTGCGACTATTTCCGGCTGATCATCGTCGGCAAGGCACAGGCGCACGAGATCGACGCCCTCCTCGACGAGGAGATTTCGAGCCAGATGCAGGACGACATGAAGCCCTATTATGCGATGGGCATGCTCGCCGAGGGCCTGCCGGCGCTCGGTATCGTCGCCGCCGTGCTCGGCGTGGTGAAGGCGATGGGCGCCATCGATCAGTCGCCGGCTCTCCTCGGTGGCTATATCGGCGCGGCGCTGGTCGGCACCTTCGCCGGCATCTTCTTCGCCTACGCCGTGTTCGGGCCGATCGCGCAGAAGATCAAGGTGACGCGCGAGAAGCGCAACCGCGTCTACATCGTGGTGAAGCAGACGCTGCTCGCCTTCATCAACGGCGCCGCCCCGCAGGTTGCGCTCGAATTCGGCCGCAAGGTGATTTCGGCCTCTGAACGGCCGTCGATCGACGAGGTCGAGGACAGGGCGATCAGCGGCAGCAGCCAGCGCGCCGCCTCGGACAATGTCGGCGCGATGAAGGAAGCAGCCTGACATGACTGCCGCGACCCAAGCGATCCGCGAGGACAAGCTCCTCGACTCGACGGGCATTTCGATCGACCGCCTGCCGATGCTGCGGATGGTCTTCGACAGGCTGGCCACCGGCTGCGCCGACGCCGCCCGCCAGATGTCTGCCGCTCCGACTTACTTCTCCGTCGGCGGCGTCCAGAGCCAGCGCATCGGCGACGCCCTCGACGCCTATGGCGACAACACGCTGGCCGGCATCTTCCACGCCCCGGAATGGGATGCACGCATCCTGATCGGCGTCGACCGCGATTTCGTCTTCACGATGAGCGAGATGCTGTTCGGGGCTGACGGCAGCGAACCGACGTTCAAATACGAGCCTGCCTTCCCCGAGGATGAGCGGCCCTACACGAACATCGAGATCCAGGTGGCGCAGGCGATGTGCGAGCTGGCCGCGAAGAACCTGCAGAGCGCCTTCGCGCCGGTCTGCGACGTGACCTTCACGTTCGAGCGGATGGAGACGCGCATGTATTTCGCGACCATCGGCAGCCGCAACAACCTGGCCGTCAAGGCTCACATGCTCGTCCAGGGCCTCGACAGCTCCGGGCAGATGTTCATCGTCATCCCCCAGACGGCGCTGAACCCGATCCGCCAGAACCTCGCCCGCGTGCTCTCGGGCACGACCTCGGCCCGCGATCCGCGCTGGTCCAAGCAGATCAAGACAGAGGTCCACAAGACCGAGGTCAAGCTGCGCGCGATCCTCGAGGAGCGGCCGATGACGCTTGGCGACATCTGCAACCTGAAGATCGGGCAGGTGATCGAACTGCAGGCCTCGCCGCGCTCGCAGGTCCAGCTGCAGTGCAACGACGAAACCGTCTTCTGGTGCCAGCTCGGCCAGCGCGACGGCTCCTATGTCCTGCGCGTGCAGGACAGTGCCAGCCATGAACAGGAGTTCTTCGATGACCTACTATCTCGGTGAAGCCATCCTCTTCGTCGCGCTGGTGCTGACGACCCTGCAGGCCCTGCGCATGCGCCGCGAGCTGCGGCAGGTGCGGGCCTACCAGAGCGAATACCACGCCGCGTTGGGCAAGACGGAAGCCGCGCTCGGCGCGATCCAGCTGACGATCCGCGAGCTTCAGACCAACGGGCGCGAAGTGATCGAAGAGCTCGGCCAGCGCATCGATGCCGGCAAACGCCTCGTCGACGAGATGAAGGCCACCCGCCCCACCGCAGACGCCGCGCCGGCCCAGAGCCGCCGGCGCCGGGCCGCCTGAAACGCCCCGAGCCCTAAATTCCTTTGCAGGAGAGCCTGATGTCGAATTCGTCCAAGACCATGCAGCCGTCCGACCTGGCCGTCGAGGAAGTCCCCTCCCCGCTCGAGGCCGGGATCACCGCCGCCGCGACCGCCGAAGCTTCCGCCACCGGCGAGCCGCTCAACCTCGACGCCGTGATGCGCATCCCGGTGACGATCCAGGTCGTTCTCGGCAGCGCCAGCATGCAGGTCGCGAACCTGATGAAGCTGCGTCGCGGCGCCGTCGTGCCGCTCGACCACCGCGTCGGCGAGCCGGTCGATGTCGTGGTCAACGGACGTGTCGTGGCCCGCGGCGAGGTCGTGGTCGTCGAGGACGACAACAGCCGCTTCGGCGTCTCCCTGACCGAGATCGTCGGCGTCCAGAGCAAGTTCGAGGACTGACATGGATCCGATGACGGCCATCGCGAAGGACTTCAAGGCGCCAGGCGCCGCCGCCATCGTCGCATCCCAGCAGATGGGGGGCATCGACAAGGCCGCCGCCCTGATGCTGGCCATGGGCAAGCCGATGGCCAGCCGCATGCTGAAGCACTTCGAGAGCGGCGAGATCCGCGTGCTGATGCGTCGCGCTGCCGAACTCGGCCGGATCCCGGCGGAGTCGCTGACGGCCCTGGTCGAGGAGTTCAGCGACCAGTTCGCTCATGGGGCCAATCTGGTCGGCACGCCCCGCGAGGTGCAGAAGCTGCTGGCCGGCATCCTCTCCAACGACGAGATCAGCGAGATCATCGGTGAGCCGGACGAATCCGTCACCAGCTCGATCTGGGATCGCTGCTCGATGATGCCCGAGAGCGTGATGGCGAACTATCTCGCCAAGGAGCATCCGCAGACCGCCGCCTATATCCTGTCGAAGCTTAAGCCGACGGCCTCCTCCCGCGTGATGGCGCAGATGCCGGCCGAGCAGCGCCACGCGCTGATGCGCCGGATGCTGAACCTGAAGCCGGTGGCGGAGAAGGCGGGCACGCTCGTCGAGAAGGTGCTCTACGAGGGCTTCACCCAGAACTTCGCCCGCAACAAGGGCGCCGACACCCATGCCCGCATGGCCGACATCCTCAACAAGATGGACGTGCGCGACATGGAGGCGGCACTCAACAGCCTGCAGGAGGAGCGGCCGGAGACGGCGGAGATGCTGAAGGGCCTGCTCTTCACCTTCGACGACATCGTCAAGCTCACCGCGCGCGACCGGATGGCGATCTTCGACCAGGTGCCGACCGACAGGCTGGTGCTGGCGCTCAAGGGAACAGAGGTGCAGTTCCGCGAGCAGATCCTGTCCTCGCTGGCTGCGCGTGCGCGCCGCATCGTCCAGCAGGAGCTGGATGGCGGCGAACCGGCGCTGCAGCGCGACGTCGTCGAGGCCCGCCGCACGATCACGGACATCGCGCTCGACATGGCGAGCCGCGGCGAGGTCGAGCTCAATCCGCAGCGCGACGAAGGCGCCTACTTCCAGTGAGGCGGTGACGCGTGTCCGATCAGGATCAGGAAAGCAAAACAGAAGAACCGTCCGAAAAGAAGATCCAGGACGCCGTGGAGAAGGGCAACACGCCCTCCTCCAAGGAAGCTCCGATCTTCGCCAGCATCGCGGCGGCACTGATCGCCGGGGTCTTCCTGGTGCGCGGCGGTGCGGGCGACTTGACCCGACTTCTGGCAGGCTTTCTGGGAGATCCCTCGGATTTCGACATCTCGACGAGCGCCAATACGGCGACGCTGCTCCTGCATACCGGGATGCGGGTCGCCGGCTTCCTCGGCCCGGTGCTGCTGCTGTTCATGGTGTTCGGGCTGAGCGCCTCCTTCCTGCAGCATCCGCCCCAGTTCGCGCTGGAGCGGATCACGCCGCAGTGGTCGCGCATCTCGCCGATGAAGGGCTTCACGCGCATATTCGGGGTGCAGGGCCTCGTACATTTCGGCAAATCGCTGGCCAAACTCGTCGCCATCGCTGGCACGGTCTGGCTGATCCTCAAATCGGACAAGGACACGGTGGTCACAGCGATGCTGCAGGATCCGAGCACCATACCCGAGCTGATCCTCACCATCGCGCTGCGCTTGCTCTCGGCGGCCTGCGTCGCGACGATCGTGATCGTCGCCGCAGACCTGGTCTGGACGCAGAAGTCCTGGCGCCGCTCGCTGCGGATGACGAAGCAGGAGGTCAAGGAAGAGCACAAGCAGGCCGAAGGTGACCCGATCCTGAAGTCGCGCCGCCTGTCGCTGGCTCGCGACCGGGCCCGCAACCGGATGATGGCGGCGGTGCCGCGCGCCACGATGGTCGTCGCCAATCCGACGCACTTCGCCGTCGCACTGCGCTATGTGCAGGAAGAAGGCGGCGCGCCGATCGTGCTCGCCAAGGGCACCGACCTGATCGCGCTCAAGATCCGCGAGATCGCCGAGGCCAACGACATCCCGGTGATCGAGGATCGCCAGCTCGCCCGCTCGCTGCACGCCAGCGTGCAGATCGACCAGATGATTCCGCCGGAATTCTACAAGGTCGTGGCCGAGCTGCTCTGCATGGTCTACGCCCGCAAGGCGGCGTGAAGGGTCGGAGCGACCGGCTCCGAGCCTTCCGGGGACGCGCGCATCGGCGCTCCCCATGCAACCGAAGCGCGAAGAAGCGCGACCCAAGAGAGTGACCGACCGCCCCGGGCAGCCAAAAAGTTAAGAAAAGCGGCAGACCCGAAGAATGCCGCAGCCGATGGTAAGCCTCGCGTAAGATTCGAGGCCGTACTCCTCGCGTCATGGCGGAGCGACCGGACGGGTTTTCGTCCCCCGCGTCGTAGGCATGATGCCGGTCCGCCATCCCGGTTTTAGTCCGGAATGTTCCCGACAATCCCTTTTCAGGAATGAGGAACATACGATGGGTTCGTCCCTTCTCACCAACTCCGCCGCGATGACTGCGCTGCAGACGCTGACGGCGACCAACAAGCGTCTCGACACCACGCAGAACCGGATTTCGACCGGCCTGCGCGTTTCCACCGCGACGGATAACGCCGCCTACTGGTCGATCGCCACGACCATGAAGTCGGACAACAAGGCCCTCTCGGCCGTCTCCGACGCCCTCGGCCTCGGCGCCGCCACCCTCGACATGATGTATACGGGCCTCAACAGCTCGGTCGAGGTCGTCACCGAGATGAAGGCCAAGCTGACCGCCGCCCGCCAGCCGGGTGTCGATCGCGCCAAGATCCAGGACGAACTCTCCTCGCTGCAGAGCCAGCTGCGCGGCTCGGCCGACGCCACTGTGTTCAACGGTGAGAACTGGATCTCGGTCGACTCCGAGGCTGCCGGCTACAACGACACCAAGTCCGTCGTGTCGTCGTTCTCCCGCACCGGCGGCGTCGTGACCATCGACACGATCGGCGTCGATGCGAAGAACATCAAGCTGTTCGATGCCAATGCCGACACGGCCTACAAGGCCCTGACCTTCGGCACCACGGCGACGATGGCCTTCGACGCCTCCGCGGTCGGCGGCGCCACCGCCACGACGGCCACGACCGGCACGATCGGTGTCGCGGTCGCCGGCGGCGGCACCTTCACGATCGACGTGTCCGAGAGCACCACGATCGGCGATCTCGCCAAGAAGTTCCGTGCGCTCGGCATCGAGGGTCTGACCGTCGGCATCAACGCCGCCGGCACCGGCCTCGAGTTCCGCAACCGCGGCGCGGCTGTCACGATCACCTCGGCGGCCGACGCAGGCCACGGCGGTGTCGCGGCGACGACCACCGTCACCGCCAACAGCAGCCTGACCGTCGAGACCAAGAAGGGCGTCCTGGACAAGACCTACGACGTGTTCCGTTCGACGAACGGCGCCGCCGCTGCCTGGGGCACCTTCAGCATCGCCGGCGGCGACGACGCGCTGAACATCTCGGCCCTGACGGACTCCGCTTCGGATCTGGCGGCGCTGGAAGCCTATGTCGCGGCCGTCGACAACGCCCTCGGCGAGATCACGACCTCGGCCTCCAGCCTCGGCGCGATCAAGAGCCGCGTCGGTCTGCAGCAGGACTTCGTGAAGTCCCTGACCGACTCGCTCGATCGCGGCATCGGCCAGCTCGTCGACGCCGACATGAACGCCGAGTCGACCCGCCTGCAGGCGCTCCAGACCCAGCAGCAGCTCGGCATCCAGGCGCTCTCGATCGCCAACGGCAACAGCCAGTCGATCCTGTCGCTCTTCCGCGGCTGATCCAAAGGCCAAACCGCCACGATAACGGGCCACGCTCCGAAAGGAGCGTGGCCTTTCGCGTTCCTGACCGACGCAAGGCCAGCGCAAGGCTGATGTCGGATGCTCCCTGACATCACGCTCCAAGCGCCAGGGAATGACGATGCCAGGACGGCAATACGCTGAAGAGATTTGGCTCAATCTCCAGCAACTGGGGCACAAGCGCCTCGCGGCACTGGCAGCGATCGCGCTGTTCGTCTTCGCCGCGATCGGCACGAGCGCCTATTACCTCAGCCGCCCCGAAATGGCCGTGCTCTATGGCGGGCTCCAGCGCGAGGACGTCAACCGCATCGGCGCTGCGCTGCAGGAGGCCGGGGTCGCCTTCGACGTCAATGCCGATGGCACGCAGGTGATGGTCCGGCCGGCGCAGGCGCCTCAGGCGCGCATGCTGCTCGCCGAAAAGGGCCTGCCGCGCAGCACCAATGGCGGCTACGAACTCTTCGACAAGCTCGGTTCGCTCGGCCTGACCTCCTTCATGCAGGAGGTGACCCGCGTGCGCGCCATGGAGGGCGAGCTCGCCCGCACCATCCAGCTGATGCGCGGCGTGAAGGCCGCGAGCGTCCACCTCGTCCTCGCCGACAAGGGCTCCTTCCGCCGCGACCAGCAGCCGGCCTCGGCCAGCGTCGTCGTCCGCACGGAGAGCTCCGGCTCGGCCAATATCGCCCAGGCGATCCGCCATCTCGTCGCCTCGGCGGTGCCCGGCCTCACGACCGAGAAGGTCACCGTCCTCAACACCGACGGCACCGTGCTCGCCACCGGCGGCGATCCCAGCCAGATGGCCTCGACCAAGCTCGCCGGGCTGCAGCAGACCGTCAACCGCGAGATCCAGGACAATATCAGCAAGGCGCTGACCCCCTATCTCGGGCTGGAGAACTTCGAGATCAGCGTCGCCACCGACCTGAACACCGACCGCAAGGAAACCAGCGAGACGGTCTTCAACCCCGACTCCAAGGTCGAGCGCTCCGTGCGCGTCGTCCGCGAAAACGACACCTCCCAGAACTCGCAGAACCAGGATCCCACCACGGTCCAGCAGAACCTGCCGGATCAGACGGTTCGCTCCGATGGCGGGCAGCGCTCCAGCGAGGAGAAGCAGCGCCGGGAGGAGCTGACCAACTACGAGATCTCCTCCAAGAAGACGCAGACGATCAGCGACGGCTACTCGGTCGCCAAACTGTCGGTCGCGGTGCTGCTGAACCGGCCGCGCCTGGTAGAGTCCCTCGGCGCCTCGCCCTCGCAGGAGCAGATCGACAAGCGGATCGACGAGATCAAGCAGATCGTCGGCTCGGCCGCCGGCCTCAACGATACGCGCGGCGACAACATCAAGGTCCTGGCCGTCGACTTCCTGCAGGGCAGCCGCACGCTCGAGGCGTCGCCGCCGCTGGGTGTCGCCGAGGCGCTGATGCGCCAGTCCGGCACCGTCATCAACGCGGTGACCATCCTGGCTCTGGCGGCGCTGATCATCTGGTTCGGCCTGCGGCCGGCGATGAACGCCATCCTCAAGCATCCCGCCGAGCCGGCAGCCATCACCACGCTCGCCTCCGAGACCGTGTCCGAGAGCGCCTCGCTCCAGGCCCAACTCGCCGCCGCCGCCGGCCCGGGCCTCAACCTGATCGAGGACCTGACCGAAGGCTCTACGCGCTCGCCAATCAAGAAGCTTGAGCAGCTCGTCGAGTTCGACGAGGCCCAGGCGGCCGCGATCCTGCGGCAGTGGATCCATGAAGGCGCGCGCGCGTGAAGCATCGTCCCGCCTCCGACTTCATACCGAGCTTCGACAGCTTCGACGCCGACGAGTTCGACTTCGAGGTTCCGGCGGAGACCGATGCGCCACTCCCCTTCATCGCGCAGGTAGCCCATGAACCGGCGCCGCATGCGGTCGATGCGATCGAACTGCCGGCCTTCCTGCCGAAGTCGCCGCGCCAGCCGCCGGGACCGGACCTCGACGCCGTGTTCGAATCCGGCCGGCAGGCCGGGCTCGCCGAGCAGCAGGACCAGTCGCAGCAGGAACTGGACCGCCAGCGTGGCGAGGCCACCCGCCTGCTCGAGGAGGAACGCCGACGCTGGGCCGAGGAGGTCGCGGGACCGCTGGCGGCACAGATTTCGACGGCGCTCTATACGCTGGGCGACAGCCTGGCCGATCGCGTCGGCCGTCTGCTGCAGCCCTTCCTCGGCACCGAGCTGCGCGACTCCGCATGCCGGTCGCTGATCGCACAGATCAGGCCGCTGCTCGCCGGAGCCGACGGCGCGGTCATTCGCGTGCACGGACCGGAGCTGCTGCTCGCGACGCTGCGCAACGTCTTCCAGATCGGCGGCGCGGTCGAGTTCGTCGAGAGCAACACCATCGAGGTCACCGTGACGACCACCGAGACCATCATCGAGACGCGGATCGGCGACTGGGTCGCCAAGCTCGAGGGCCGCGGGCCCGACCGCCGTCGTCGCCAGCAGGCGATCTGACAGCTCCGGGCCAGCAGCGAAGCGGACAATGCGACCATGGAAAAAGACGAACAGCCTCTGATCATCATCCGGCGCGGCGGCTATTCCCCGGAACCGCTCAAGGGCGGCGTCTGGAAGATCGCGCATGCCGACTTCATGACGGCGATGATGGCCCTGTTCCTCGTGCTCTGGCTGGTCAACTCGACCAACAAGGAGACGCGCAAGACGGTGGCGCAGTATTTCAACCCGATCCAGCTCTCCGACACGACATCGGACCGCAAGGGTGTGCGCAATCAGCAGGACGCCGAGCCCGGCCAATCCGAAGAGTCGTCGATCTTCGACGGAGACCATCCGCCGGCGAAGACGAAGACGGGCACAGAGCGGACGCCGAGCGCCAATCTCAAGGACCCGAAATACGAGAAGGCCGCTTTCGAGGATCCGTATTCGGTGCTGGCCGAAGCGGGCGCCGCTCGTGCCGAACCAGGCCCCGACAAGGTTCCGGGGCTGGCGGTCGGCGCGGCCGGCAGGCCCGGCATGGATGGCGGCGACGCGATGCGCGACCCGTTCGATCCAAACTTCTGGCGCCAGACGCCGCAGACCGAGAAGACGGCCAAGCAGGAAGCCTTTGCCGGCGATGCAGGCCCCGCCCAGCCGCCCGCCAAGGCCCCGATCGCCACCGGAACGCCGCCCGCTCCGCGCACCGAAGCGCCCAAGGCCCAGGCTGCGGCCAGCGAGCCGCCCAAGGAGAGCGTCAAGGATGCTCCGCCGCCTGCGCCTGCACCTGCGCTCATGGCAGCGGCCCAGCCCGCGATCGCGCTGCCGATGTCGCCGCGCGGCACGCCCAGCCCCGAGGCCGTCGCGACGCTCAAGGCCGGCCAGACCGCCATCCCGGCGAGCGACCCTGTCGCCAAGGCCATCGCCTCGGCCATCGCCGACACCAAGGCCGAGAAGCCGGGCGCCGCAGCGCCGGGAATCGAGGTGCGCCAGACAGATGAAGGCGTGCTCATCAGCCTGACCGACAACGTCAATTTCGGCATGTTCGCCATCGGCTCGGCCGATCCGCAGCCCGAGACCGTCGAGACGATGAAGCGCGTCGCCGGCGTACTGAGCAAGCGCGAGGGCGCGATCATCGTCCGCGGCCACACCGATGCCCGCCCGTTCCGCGACGCCCGGCAGAACAACTGGCGGCTCTCGACGGCGCGCGCCCATGTCGCCCAGGACCTGCTGATCCAGGGCGGCGTTCCGGAGCAGCGCATCGAGCATGTCGAGGGCTATGCGAGCCGCAAGCCGCGCTCGAGCGATCCGAACGCGGCCGAAAACCGGCGCATCGAGATCCTGGTCCGGGAGAAGAAGGCATGAGACAGGTCGCCTTCGGCCTGGCCGCAGCGCTCGCGCTCGGGCTGCTTGCTGCCGCCCCCGTGCAGGCCCAGGAGGACACGCCCGTGGCAGCGGCAGCGGCTTCGAGGCCCCTGCCCTTCCAGCTGATGCGGACGCTGCAGTCGCTCCAGAACGAGGCGGCCGGCGGCAACCGCACCGCGCATGAGGCGCAAGGCCGGCTGCTGCGCGAATTCGAGCAGCCGCTGATGCAGCAGGATCCGGGCGTCTGGACCGACCCCCGCAATACGCGCGCCGTGGTGCAGTATGTGCTGAGCGGCGGGCAGCCCGGCGTGCTGCAGGACCTCCTCAAGCGCGGCGAGCCGGCCGGCCTGCCGCCGGGACTGGCTCAGGGCGCGCTCGCCTATGTCACGGGCGATCTCGACCGGGCGCGCGCGCTGCTGATGCCGCTCGATCCGGCTGGCCTGCACGAGTCGCTCGCCGGCCAGCTCGCGCTGGTCCAGGCCACACTGATCATGCGCAACGACCAGAAGCAGGCGCTGAAGCTGCTCGACCAGGCGCGGCTGCTGGCGCCCGGCACTCTGGTCGAGGAAGGCGCGCTGCGCCGCAGCGTCTTCATCGCGGCCGAGATCAACGAACTCGACCGTCTGGAGAAGGCGACCGCGCAATATGTCCGCCGGTTCGACCACTCGGTCTATGCCGACCATTTCCGCCAGAGCTTCGCGACCAGCCTCGCGCGCTTCGATGTCGGGCGCGAACCCGCCAAATTCCCGCAGCTCGTGGCGACCCTGCGCGCCTTCAGCCGCGAACAGCAGCGCGCCGTGCTGCTGATCCTGGCGCGCGACGCGCTGGTCAATGGGCGCTTCGAGCAGGCGCGCAAGGCCTCCGAGGAGGTCTCCAAGCTGCCGGGCTCCGACCAATCGACGATCGCCCGCGCCTCGCTCTATACGGCGGCCGCCCGCATCGCCACCGACCGCGGCGACGGCGCGCTCGATACGCTCAAGCGCATCGACCCGACGCGCCTCCAGCCGGTCGAACAGGAAATCCACCGCACCGCGCTGCGCGTCGCCGGACAGATCACCGACAGCCCCGCCGTCGGCGTAACTGCGACGCCCAAGGAACCGGCCGAGCCACCCGATCTCGACCCGCGCCTGAAGCAACTTCTGTCTTCCGCCGAGCGCAGCCTCGACCAGGCGCAGACGGTGCTCGAGACCGCTTCCAAGGAGAAGGCCAGGCGATGAACCAGCTCGACAACCAGACGGCGGGCATACGGCAGGGCGGCAAGGGCCTCGCCGGGATCACCGATGGAGCCAACGGCGGCAAGGGCCGTCCCGGAATGAACGGCCGCGGCGAACTCGGATCGGCCTTCGGCGCCCTGCTCCAGAGCGTCGGCGGCAAGACGGCGGAAGCCGGCCGCAAGGCCCAGGCCGCCGGCAAGGGCGAGCAGGCCGAGAGCAAGGATCAGCAGGCGGCGGGCAACGCCTCGGACAAAGCTGCCGAGGCCGCGCTCGCGCTGCTGGAAGGAGCCGGCAAGGCCGTCGAGGCCGCTTCGCCGTCCGCCGGCCAAGGCAGCACCGATGCCACCGCAATGCTGCTGGGCGCCCTGCAGGCGCCCGCGCCACGCGAGGCCGGCGAGCCGCGCGGCAAGGGCGAAGGCGGCGGGAAGCGCGAGGGCGCTATGGCTGCGCTGGGCAACGCGCTGGCCGGCGGAGGGCAGAAGGCCGCCACGAAGGCCGGCCCGGAGATGCCGGGCGCTCTGGACGATCTCGGCCCGGTCGAGATGCCGAGCGACGACAAGGCCTCGCTGCCGGACGGCGATGCGCTCGCGGCTTTGAGCGCGCTCGTCGATGACGGCGCCGCCGCGTCCAAGACGGAGACTGCTGAAGCGGAGCCGGCCAAGCCGATCGCGATCACGATCGTCAAGCAGGAGACCTATCTGCCGCCCGTCATGCGGGTCTCGCCCTTCCAGCAGGTCGTCGAGCCGCTGCGGCAGGCAGCGAGCGAGCTCCTTACGGCGCGCTCCACATCGGAAACCGACACCGGCAAGCCAGGCGAGATCGCATCCCCCACCAAGATCCTGCATCTGGAACTGCGTCCGGTCGAACTCGGCAGCCTGACGGTCAAGATGCGGCTGGCGCAGGGCGGGATGGAGATCCGGATCGAAGCCGACAAGGCCGAGACCGCCCGCATGCTCGCCAACGACAAGGACGCGCTGCGCGAGGTGGTCAAGCAAAGCGGCTTCTCCGCTGACGCCGTCTCGATCGAGACCGTGCATGTGGACGCCCCCGCCGCCGAGCGGCAGCTCGCGGGGCAGGACGCCAACCGCAACGGCAACGCGGAGCAGCGGCAGGGACGCGGCTTCGACCAGTCCCGCCAAGGTGAACAGCAGCAACAGGAGTCGCAGCAGCGTGGCTGGAATTCCGATGGAACACGCAAGGACGAGGCTCATGAACTGGATGGCCAAGGCCGCAGCGGCCGCGACGCTCATCGCTACGTCTAGCCTGGCAACCCCGGCGGCGGCACAGACCGTGTGCGAAGAGCACATGATCCGCGTCTCGAACGCCTATGAGATCCCGCTCGGCGTGCTCTACGCCGTCGGCCTGACCGAGACAGGCCGACGCAACTCGCTGCAACCCTATGCGCTCAATATCGAGGGCCGGGTTTTCTTCGGCGACAGCAAGGAGCAGGCGCAGGCCGAGTTCAATGCGGCCCGTGCCAGCGGCAAGAAGCTGATCGACATCGGCTGCATGCAGATCAACCATCATTATCACCGCGACCAGTTCCCCAGCCTCGATGCGATGTTCGAGCCGGGGTTGAACGTGGAGTATTCGGCCCGGTTCCTGAAGCAGCTCAAGCAGCGGCATACGAGCTGGACCATGGCGGTCGCGCGCTATCACGCGGGCCCGAACAACGACCCGGCGCAGAAGCGCTATGTCTGTGCGGTGATCCGCAACATGGTCGCGAGCGGCTTCGGGCAATGGACGGGCAACGCGCGCTCCTTCTGCGGCGAAAAGGGCTCGGCCGCTCAGGGCTGAGGATTCGGGCACCGTTCGTGAGGTGTCATCGCGTCATGCTCGGGCCGGCAGAGACGCGGGAACCGCGGGGAACCCCTCTCCCGAGTGGGAGAGGGGTTCTCCGTTGAGGTTCACGCACAAGCCTTCGCCCGCCCGCGTCGCCGCGTTCGGTGAGGATGAGGGGCAGCGGAGCGCCGCGAGGCGCGGGGTAAAAGCCGCTTCCGTTGAGCCAGGATGCGGCGCGGATGGATTGAGCCACCATCCGCACGCCCCGTGGCGCTCCGCTTCCAGCGTTCTTAAGTCTCCGGGCCGCGCTTATACGGCTGGGCGGGTCAGGACGGGCGGGCTGGGACGCCAGTTCCCCTCATCGGGTCGTCGCGTCTTCGCCGGACCTGTCCGTCGCCGCCGAACCTTCCAGCGAGCTCCTCGCACAGGGGCCGTAGTACCCCCAGGGCGGTGCCCCGAAGCCTCCCGAGTCTGGCTTGTGAAACCAGCCGCAGGCGCCGACCCCATCCCGACCAACGGCACACCTCCGGACGGCTGCCCCTCGGGGATGAGGTGGGCGGAGGATAAGGGTGGGAGCAGAGGGCGGGGATTAAATCCTCGAGATGGGATCGCACCCTGAAGGGAAGAAGCCGATCAGGCGGCGTTGTCCATGCGCAGCTCGGGCTCCCCGCGCAGCGGCACCGGTAGCCCAGACAGGATCGGAACCGGCCGCGGCCGGCCGACGGCGAAGCCCTGCGCCCAGCCGACGCCGAGCTCCTGAAGCAGTGCGAGCGTTTCCAGATCCTCGACCTGCTCGGCCACGGTCTGCTTGCCCAGCGCCGCCGCCATGCCGACGATGGCGGTGATGATCGCCCGGTCGGTCGAATCCCGCCGCATGTCGCGCACGAAATGCCCGTCGATCTTCAGGAAATCCACCGGCAGCATCTTGAGATAGCCGAAGGAGGACATGCCGGCGCCGAAATCGTCGAGCAGGAAGCGGAAGCCATGGCCCCGCAGGGTCTGGATGACGGAATGAGCGACGGAGAAGTCGTTGATCGCTGCCGTCTCGGTGATCTCGAAACAGACCCTGTTCGGATCGACACCGGTCCTGGCGGCCTGCGCCAGCACGTGATCGATGAAATCGCTCTCGCGGAAGGTCGCGCCGGAAAGGTTGATCGTGAAGAAGGCCGTCGTCGACTCCGACCCGACTGGCCAGCGCGCGACGATGTCGAAGGCATGGGCCACGACCCAGCGATCGATCAGCGGCATCAGGCCGTAGCGCTCGGCAGCGGGAATGAAGCGGTTGGGCGGCACGAGCTCGCCATCCTGCCCCTCGAGGCGCAGAAGCAGCTCGACGCCGAAGCTCGGCCCCCTGCCGGCCGGCAGCCGCCGGATTTCCTGCGCATGGAGGCGGAAGCTGTCCTGCTGCAAAGCCCACTGGATGCACTGCACCGAGGCCATTTCGCTGAGATGAGCCTGCAGCTTGAAACTCTCGGGACGATAGATCTGGACGCAGTTGCGGCCGTGCTCCTTGGCCATGTAGCAGGCGATATCGGCAGCCTTGAGCGCCTCGTCGACGCTCAGACCCGAGCCGCCGAGATGCACCAGGCCGATGCTGGCGCTGATGCGGAAGCTGTTTTCCTCCCAGGCGAACTGCAGATCCTCGACCGCCTTGCGCAGGCGCTCGCCGATCTCCATCGCCCGCTCGGGCGTCTTCACGGTGACGAGAGCGGCGAACTCATCGCCGCCGAAGCGGGCGAGGCAATCGCCGGAGCGGAGGCTGTCCTTCAGGCGCATCGTGATCTGGCGCAGGAGCTGGTCGCCGGCCGGATGCCCGCAGGTGTCGTTGACGATCTTGAACTGATCGAGGTCCAGGAAGAGCAGGACGTGGTGACCAGCGCCCTTCTGATCCGCCAGCGCGATGGCCAGCGCCTCTTCCAGCGCTCGCCGGTTCGGCAGGCCGGTGAGTTCGTCGTGCATCGCCTGCCAGGCGAGCTGGCTGATATAGGCGTCCTCGCTGCTGCGGTCATGCAGGACGACGACGGAGCCCGACCGAGCACCGGATATCGTGACCGGAGCCGTCACGACAGAAACGATGGCATAGGATCCGCCCGGTCGAACCAGCTTCTGCACGGCCGTCGCGAGTCCCCCCTCCCCCGCTAGCGATTGGCGGAGGAAGTTCGTCTCCTCATCCGTCTTCGGATCGACCAGCCGCAGGACCATGTCGAGGCGGATGCCGGTCGCACGGGCGCTGCTCCAGCCGAGCAGCCGCTCCGCCTGGGCGTTCATGTATTCGACCCGGCCCGCGGCATCGGTGCGGACCACCGCCTCGCCGAGCGAAGCAAGTGTGATCTGCGCCCTCTCCTTCTCGGCCAGCAGTTCATCCTCGAACTGCTGACGCTGCAGCAGCGGGCGGCGTATCCGCAGCGCGGCAAGGACGACGAGCAGGAGCGCGACGGCGATGTTCAGCCCGATGAGCACATTGGAGATCGCCCGCGCGCCCTTGCCGAGGCTGTTGGAGAATTCCATCGCCATCGGCGTCAGCCGAAGGTTCGTGCGCAAGATTTCATCGCGATAGCGGGCGATCCGCCCGGCGGATGCGCTCCCCGTCTCGAAAGACATCCTGATCTGCTCGCCGAGGGTGTAGAGCTCGTCCAGAATGGAGTCGGTGTCGCGCCAGTGCTCCACGGCATCGGCAAAGTGGCCGTACCACCGGAAATGGCGGAACAGCAGGATGATGCCTTCGATATCGTTCGGATGGTTGCCGCCCTCGAGCAGCGTCCTGCGAGCGGTCTGCAGATCGACCGGATCGGATTCGAGCGCGTGGCGTGCCGTGCGATCCGCAAGCGGGATCGCCAGCGCCTCCCTGTACCGCTTGAGATGACCGATCTCGCCGGTGCTGGCGTAGAGATCCAGGAAATAGATGGCGTCCGTCTGCCCCTTGGTCCACAGGCCCTGCCCGTTGGTATAGGAGCGCACGGTCGAGAGAATGCCCAGGCTGAGGCCGGACACGGCCGCCATTGTCAGCGTGATGACGATGAGCGGGGTGGCGAAGCGGATGAGGTCGCGGGTGACGGCCGTCAGCTTCATGCCGCCGCCCTCCGCGGGATCCCGGAGGCGACAGCCCCTGTACCCCCACTCATTGCGTGCTCTTGAACCAATGGCACCAAACCTGACCCAGATCCCCATCGACCCGACGCCGGCACACCCGCCGACGGATCGGTGCAGTTCGAACAGCCGCAACGCGGCCATGCGAACCATGGGACCCGACAGGTTAATTTGTTTGGCTCAAAACATAGATGACAGAATCTTACCGCGAGCAGGACAACAGATCGGCTTCACGAAATCTGACGCGCCGGAAATAATCGACCGCTGCGCCTCAACGAAAGCGCGCCGCTATCTGCTTTGCTGGACTGCCGGAGAACTGCGCGACGACATGATATCGCGGCAACGACCCGGCAGTCAGCAAAGATGAGCGCCCGTCAGACCGCGCGCGTAAGCCCGCCGTCGACACGCAGGTTCTGGCCGGTGATGTAAGCCGCATCCTTCGAGGCGAGGAAGGCGATGGTGCCGGCGATCTCGGCGCTGGTGCCGTAGCGCTTCATCGGCACGCCCTCGCGCCGCTCCTCCGTCGCCGGAAGGCTGTCGATCCAACCCGGCAGGACGTTGTTCATGCGGATGTTGTCGGCGGCGTAGCTGTCGGCGTAGATCTTCGTGTAGGATGCAAGACCAGCGCGGAACACAGCCGAGGTCGGGAACATTGCGGCAGGTTCGAACGCCCATGCCGTCGAGATATTGATGATCGCGCCCGATTTCTGAGCCTGCATGATCGGTGTCACGAGACGAACGGGGCGGATGACGTTCATCAGGTAGACGTCCAGGCCAGTATGCCACTGTTCGTCGGTGATCTCCGTGATCGGCGCACGCGGACCGTGGCCGGCGCTGTTGACGAGCACGTCGATACGCCCCCAGCGCTCCAGCGCGACGTCCACCAGCCGGCGAAGATCATCGTTCGACTGGTTCGACCCGGTCACGCCGATGCCGCCGAGCTCCTGCGCGATCGCCTCGCCCTTGCCCGAGGAGGACAGGATGCCGACGTGGAAACCATCCTGCGCGAGGCGCCTCGCCGCCGCCGCCCCCATGCCGCTGCCACCCGCCGTGACCAAGGCAACCTTCTCGACCGTCATCTGGAATCTCCTGCATCACAGCGCGATCACAGGTCCGCGCCGAACCATCCGTCGGCTCCCTTTAGCACCGCCGGGAGCGCGCGGCGAACCTCGTAAATAATACTTATGAAACGCATTTGCATTAAAGCGTCGTCGCAGTTTCACAATGCGTCGCCATTTCGGCATCGCGCAGCGGCCGGGACGATACGGGGTCGCTCCGCCAACAGGTGCGCGGGACCGCGCTCTTGTCTGCGGCGGAATTTTCAAGTCATGCTCCGGAAGGCAAGGTGCCGCGCGCCCTATCCCTGCGCCGGCTCATGACAATGATGCTGGGGTTGGCCGGGTAGGGCATGGTTTCGGTAGAACTCAGGACGGTGTCGAAGAGCTGGGGCGGAGCGGCAGCCGTCGATGCGATCAGCTTCTCGGTCGAGGGCGGCAAGCTCGTCGCCCTGCTCGGCCCATCCGGCTGCGGCAAGTCGACCACGCTCAGGCTCATCGCGGGGCTGGAGGACACCTCCGGCGGCCACATTGAGATCGGCGGCCGCGACGTCACCCATGCGCCGCCGTCGAAGCGCGGCATCGCCATGGTGTTCCAGAACTACGCACTGTTCCCGCATCTGAGCGTCGCCGAGAACATCCTGTTCGGCCTCAAGGTCCGCAAGGTCTCGCGCGCCGACCGCGACGAGCGCCTCAGCCGCGCGGCCTCCATCCTCGGCCTTTCCGGCCTGCTCGAGCGCAAGCCGTCGCAACTGTCCGGCGGGCAGCAGCAGCGCGTCGCGCTCGGCCGGGCCATCGTCGCCGAAGCGCCGGTCTGCCTAATGGACGAGCCGCTCTCGAACCTCGACGCGCAGCTTCGCGTCGAGATGCGCCGGGAAATCCGGGAGCTGCAGCAGAGGCTCGGCATGACCATGGTCTATGTCACGCACGACCAGGTCGAGGCGATGACCATGGCGGACCAGGTCGTGCTGATGCGCAACGGCCGGATCGAGCAGGATGCGGCGCCCGACGCGCTCTACGAGAACCCCGAGACGATCTTCGCCGCGCGTTTCGTCGGCACGCCGCCGATGAACGTGCTGCCGCTCGCCGCCGTGCAGGCCAGGGGCGGCATGGTGACGCCGCCGCCCGGCCTCGACCCGGCCGGCCTTATGCTCGGCATCCGTCCGGAGCTGGCGAACATCGGCGAGAATGGCGTTGCGGCCGACATCGTGGCGGTGGAATATCTCGGTGCCGATACGCTGATCGAGACGCGCATCGACGGCCATCCCTTCATCGTCCGGCGACCGGGCAAGGTGAGACTGTCTGCCGGCGAAACAATCTACATCACCTTGTCACAATCGGCATTGCACTGGTTCGACCAAGCGTCGGAACGGAAGGTGGCTCGGAACTGAAACCGACCGCACGTGTCGGATGCGAGCGACCCAACAGGGGAGAAAGACATGGATAGGCGTGAATTCCTCAGTGGCACCGCTGCGATTGCCGGCGCAGCAGCGTTGCCCGGCGCAGCCCTCGCGCAGAGCGCGGAGATTTCCTTCTTCTACCCGGTCGCCGTCGGCGGGCCGATCACCAAGCTGATCGACACCTACGCTGCCGATTTCGAGAAGGCGAACCCCTCGATCAAGCTCAAGCCGATCTATGCCGGCACCTATCAGGAGACCATCGTCAAGGCGCTGACCGCGCATAAGAGCGGCACGCCGCCGGTCACCTCGGTGCTGCTCTCGACCGACATGTTCACGCTGATCGACGAAGAAGCGATCGTGCCGTTCGACGACTTCATCAAGACCGAGGACGACAAGAAGTGGCTCGCCGGCTTCTATCCCGGCTTCATGGAAAACAGCCAGACCGGCGGCAAGACCTGGGGCATTCCGTTCCAGCGCTCGACCATCGTGCTCTACTGGAACAAGGAGCTGTTCAAGGAGGCCGGACTCGACCCCGAGAAGCCGCCGCAGAACTGGGCCGAGCACCTTGAATTCGCGCAGAAGCTGACCAAGCGCGACGCCTCCGGCAACGTCACGCAATGGGGCACGCAGATCCCGTCCTCGGGCTTCCCCTACTGGCTGTTCCAGGCGCTGACGACCGAGGCCGACGCGATCCTGATGAACGCGGCCGGCGACACGACCTATTACGACAAGCCGGGCGTGGTCGAAGCGCTGCAGTACTGGATCGACCTCTCGCAGAAGCACAAGGTCCATCCGCCCGGCATCGTCGAATGGGGCACCACGCCGAAGGACTTCTTCGAGAAGAAGGTCGCGATGATCTGGACGACGACGGGCAACCTCACCAACGTCCGCAGCAACGCGAAATTCCCGTTCGGCGTCGCCATGCTGCCGTCGCACAAGCGCCGGGGATCGCCGACCGGCGGCGGCAACTTCTACATCTCGAAGAAGGCCACCCCGGCCCAGCAGCAGGCCGCGTTCCAGTTCATCAAGTGGATCACGCAGCCGGAGCGCGCCGCGCAATGGTCGATCGACACCGGCTATGTCGCGGTCAGCAAGGCGGCCTACGAGACCGAGGCGATGAAGAAATACGTCGTCGAGTTCCCGCCGGCGGCTGTCGCGCGCGACCAGCTCGAATTCGCGGTCGCCGAACTCTCGACCCATGAGAACCAGCGCGTCACCAAGGCCCTGAACGACGGGCTGCAGGCCGCGCTGACCGGCACGAAGCCGGCGCAGAAGGCGATGGAAGACGCGCAGGCCGAGGCCGAGCGCATCCTGAAGCCTTATCGCTGAGCCGGCGCTCGCTCCCGCATGACGAGCCGCGCGACCGCGACCATCCATGGCTGGCTGCTTCTGCTGCCAGCCATGGCGTGCCTGGCCTTGTTCACGCACTGGCCCGCGGCCGCGAGCTTCATCGAGAGCTTCTACTCGACACCGAAGGCGCGCCGCCCGGCGCGCTTCATCGGGCTCGACAATTACCAGCAGATGCTCGCCGATCCGATCTTCTGGAAGGCGATGTCGAACAACCTCTGGTTCGCGATCGGCACGATCCCGGCCTCGATCGCGCTCGCGCTGCTGATGGCGGTCTGGGTCAACGACAAGATCGTCGGGCGCACCTGGGTGCGGATGGCGTTCTTCACGCCGACGATCCTGCCGATGATCGCGGTCGCCAATATCTGGCTGTTCTTCTTCACGCCGCAATACGGGTTGCTTGAGCAGATCGTCGGCTTCTTCGGCGGACGCAGCACCAATTGGCTGGGATCGCAGGATACGGCGCTCTACGCGATCACCATCGTCGCGATCTGGAAAGAAGCCGGCTTCTTCATGATCTTCTATCTCGCCGCCCTGCAGGCGCTGCCGCCTAGCCTCGGGGAGGCCGCAGCGATCGAGGGCGCGTCGCGCTGGACCTATTTCCGGCGCATCCAGTTTCCGCTGCTGATGCCGACGACGCTGTTCGTGCTCATCAACGCCGTGATCAACGCCTTCCGCATGGTCGACCACATCTTCGTCATGACGCGGGGCGGGCCCGACAACGCGACCACCTTGCTGCTCTACTACATCTATCAGGTCGGTTTCAGTTTCTGGGACACGGCCTATGCGGCGACGCTGACCTGCGTACTGCTGGCGCTGCTCGCGCTGGTCGCCTTCGTCCAGTACGGCATCCTCGAGCGCAGGACGCATTATCGATGAGCGCCCCCGCCGCGCAGCCGGTCGTGCATTCTTCGCGGACCGACCCTTATGCCCCCAAAGGCCTCTCGCTGACGCTGGAATCGACCGGCGCGATCCTGCTAGCGTTGCTCTGGGTGCTGCCGCTGGCCTATGCGGTCTGGGCCGCGTTCCATCCGGCCGAGTACACGACGCGCTTCGTGCTCACCGCGCCGCTGACGCTCGACAACTTCACGCGGGCCTGGGCGGCGGCGCCCTTCGCGCGCTATTTCCTGAACACCTTCATCCTCGTCACGATGATCCTGGCCTTCCAGCTCGTGCTGGGGACGCTCGCAGCCTATGCGCTGGCGCGGCAGGATTTCTGGGGCCGCGATGTCGCCTTCGCGCTGATCCTGGCGCAGCTGATGATCATGCCCGACGCGCTGATCGTCGAGAACTACCGGACGCTCGCCAAGGTCAACCTGATCGATACGATCCCTGCGATCGCCCTGCCCTATATCGCTTCGGCCTTCGGAATCTTCCTGCTGCGGCAGACCTTCAAGACCGTGCCCAAGGAGCTCGACGACGCGGCGCGCGTCGAAGGCGCGAGCCCGCTACAGGTGCTGATGAAGGTCTATGTCCCGCTCGCGAAGCCGACCTACATCGCCTATGGGCTCGTCTCTGTGAGCTATCACTGGAACAACTTCCTGTGGCCGCTGCTGGTGACGAATTCGGTCGAATCCCGGCCGCTCACCGTCGGCCTTCAGGTGTTCTCGTCGAGCGACCAGGGCATCGACTGGGCGGTGATCTGCGCGGCGACGCTGATGACCTCCGCCCCACTCCTCGTCGGCTTCCTGCTGTTCCAGCGCCAGTTCGTGCAGAGCTTCATGCGCGCCGGTATCAAGTGAGGCCTCAGGCCTGATCGTCGTCCTGCAGGATGCGCCAGGCCGAGCCTTCGAGGTCGGCAAACTGGCCGCTGCGCATGCACCAGAAGAAGGCGCCAAGGCCGGCGAGCCCGAGCCCCAACGCCAGCGGGAACAGGATGACGATGATGTTCATGCGCTTGCCTCAGGCTCGGGCGCGCTGGAGCGCGCCCGCAGGGCGTTGATCGTCACCACCAGCGACGAGCCCGACATGGCCGCGGCCGCGACAAGCGGCGTCGCGAGGCCGGCCATGGCGATCGGCACCGCCACGGCATTGTAGAGCACCGCGAACCAGAGGTTCTCCAGCATCAGCCGACGCGCCTTGCGCGCGATCATCAGCGCATCGGCGACGGGCTTCAGGCCATCGCCGAGGAAGACGATATCAGCCGCCGCCTGCGCCAGATGGGTCGCGCTGATCGGTGACATCGAGACATGGGCGCCCGCCAGCGCCGGCGCATCGTTGAGGCCGTCGCCGATCATCAGCACCTTGCGGTGGTCGGCCGCCATGCCGTCGAGCATTTCGAGCTTCTCGCCCGGCAGGAGCCCGGCCCGCACATGTGTGATGCCGAGTTCGGCTGCGATCGGGGCCACGGCTTCCGGCCGGTCGCCGGAGAGGATCGCGATCTCCAGCCCCGCCGCACGCAGCGCTTGAATCGTCTCCCGCGCCTCTGGGCGCAGCTTCTGACCGAGCGCCAGCACGGTCCGATAGCCGCCGCAGCGATAGGCGATGAGCGAGGCGCCGGGATGCGCAGCCATCACCGATGCGGCCTCGGTTTCAGCGCCGCAGAAGGCGACGCTGCCGAGGCGCGCTTCCTCGCCATCCATCATTGCCACGAGACCGTGGCCGCGTTCCTCGTGCACATCCAGCCGGGCCGGCTGGCTGCCGAGCGCGCGCGAGAGAGCCTGTGCGAGCGGATGATGGCTCGCGGCGGCGAGCGCGCCGATCTCGGCACGTCGCTCGGCCGGCAGCGCCTCGGGGTTGAGGATGTCCGGCTCGGGCAGCGTCAGCGTGCCGGTCTTGTCGAAGACGGCGATGTCGGCCTCCGCCAGACGCTCCAGCGCATCGCCTTCCTTCAGCATGATCCGGCGGCGGAACAGCGCCGAGGCTGCAACCACCTGCACGGCGGGGATGGCGAGCCCGAGCGCACAGGGGCAGGTGATGATCAACACCGTGACCGCGATCATCAGCGCCACCGGCCAGTCGGCCCCACCGATCAGCAGCCAACCAAGGAAGGTGGCGGCAGAGAGCGTATGGACGACGGGGGCGTAGAGCCGCGCTGCGCGGTCCGAGAGGCGAACATAGCGCGAGCGGCTGCCGACGGCCTGCGACATCAGCCGGTCGATCTCGTCGAGCAGGGTGCCCTGCCCCGCCGCCTCGACGCGCACGGTGAGCGCGCCGGTAAGGTTCAGTGTGCCGGCATGGACGCGCTCGCCGACTCCGAGCGCGGCTGGCGTGGTCTCGCCGGTGACGAGGCTCTGGTCGAGCTCGGAGCTGCCAGTAAGGACGACGCCGTCGACCGAAACGCGCTCACCGGGGCGGACGAGCACTTCGTCGCCGGCCGCGATCGCCGCAATCGGCACGGAAACCCAGGCGCCGTCCGCGCCGAGCCGTGTCGCGGTCTCGGCCTTGAGGGCTGCGAGGTTGCCCGCGAGATCGCGGGTGCGCCGGCGCATGAGCTGGTCGAGATAGCGACCGATCAGCAGGAAGAAGAGCAGCATCACGACGCCGTCGAAATAGGCGTGGTGGCCGTGGTTCCACGTCTCGGCCACCGACATGGCGAGCGCGAGCACGACGCCGATGGTGATCGGCACGTCCATGTTGACAGCGCCGGCCCTGAGCGCCCGGAGCGCGCTCTCGAAGAAGGGCCGGCCTGCATAAGCCGCCGTCGGCAGGGCGATGAGCGCCGAGAGCCAATGGAAGAAGTCCCGCGTCGTCGGGTCGATGTCGCCGCTGTTGCCGGACCAGACCGAGACCGAGAGCAGCATGATGTTCATGGCGGCGAAACCGGCGACGCCGACGCCGCGCAGCAGGCGCTTCTCCTCGATGGCCGCGCCGCCCTCCTGCCGCTCGGGCACGAAGGGATAGGCCTTGAAGCCGAGCGCGGCGAGCTTCTCGACGACGGCCTCGGGCCTGAGCAACGCCTCGCTCCATTCGACGGAGACACGCTTCAGGGCAAGATTGACGCGGGCGCCGAGGATCGCGGGCTCGCGGCCGAGCCCCTTCTCGATCGCCTGCATGCAGCCGGCGCAGCGTATGCCGTCGACCGCGAGTTCCATCGAGGCGACGCCGCCATCGCGATGGCTGACGAAGACCGAGAGATCCTGAGCCGAGAGACCCTGGGCCGCCATCTCACTTCTCCCCGAGCGTGACCCGGCTGCGGGAGAGGAAGACGACCTCCTCGCCGCGCTTCGCCTGCAGCTCCAGAATCCAGGAGCCGCTTTCGATATGGTCGAACCGGGCCTCGTAGCGCCCCGGGGCCGGCTCGGTCAGGGCGATCTCATGGTCGCGGGCGGAGGTGGCGGGGTGGCGCAGCCTGGCGGTCGTGGCGAAGCCCGCGAGCGGCTTGCCGAGGCGGTCGCTCAGAGCGACGGAGAGCGCCACGCGCTCGTCCTGCCGCTTCAGGCCGGCGTCGGCCGTCCAGCCGCGCGCGTCGCGCTCATGCTGGCGGGCGATCTCCGTGTTGAAGGTCTGGCTGTCCTCATAGGCGCTGCGCGTCTCGACGCCCGGCATCGTGCGCAGCGCGACCGTCAGGATCGTCGCGTTGACCGAGATGATGACGCCGAAGAACAGCACCAGCATGGCGGCGACCATGGGGCCGGTCAGGACGAAGGGGCGGCGCGGGCGCGGGGCGGCAGGCGTCGTGTCGCAGGACATGAGGAAAACTCCGCAGCAGCTCATGGATGGCCTCCCGGCGCCATGAAATGGTCGTTGGCGCGCACAGTCTCGCCGGCGAAGAGATCGGATGCGGTGATGGTCACGGGTTGGGAGCCGGCCAGCGTGATGCCCGCAGGCACGGTGACGAGCACGCGGACCTCCCGCGAGGAATCGGGCTCGACCGTCACGACCGGGCGCAGATCCGCGGTGGCGACGATGCCGACCGCTTCGATGCGGATGCCAGGCGGGCCGGCGACGGTGAGCGCGAAGGGGCGCGGCTCGGGGCGCTTGTTGAGCAGCCGGACCGTATAGGCATTGCGGATCGAGCCGTCGCTCAACGTGACGAAGAGCGGGGCGCGCTCATGCAGCACCGAGATCTCGGCCGTGCGGCGTGTCGCAAGCTGCCAGAGCATTGCGCCGCCGACGACCACGATCAGTGCGGCATAGATCAGCGTGCGCACGCGCAGCGGCCGGTAGATCGCCGGCAGACCGGCCAGCCGACGCTTGACGTTGCCGTCGGTGTCGTAGGCGATCAGCCGGTTGGTGCGGCCGATCTTCTCCATGACGTTGTCGCAGGCATCGATGCAGAGGCCGCACTGGATGCAGTCGAACTGGGCACCGTCGCGGATGTCGATGCCGACCGGGCAGACGGCGACGCATTGGTGGCAATCGACGCAGTCGCCGGCCGGCTGGCCCTGCACGCGAAGGCGCTGCGCCTGCTTGAACGAGACGCGCGGCTCGCCGCGATCATAGCGATAGGTGACGTTCAGCGCGTCGTCGTCGGTCAGGGCCGCCTGGATGCGCGGCCAGGGGCACATGAACTTGCAGACCTGCTCGCGCATCATCCCGGCGAGCGTGTAGGTCGTGAAGGTCAGGATCGCGATCCAGACGTAAGCCGAGATCGGGGCCGTCAAGGTGGCGAGCTGCCAGACCAGCGTCGGCGCGTCGGCGAAGTAGAGCACCCAGGCGCCGCCGGTCCACCAGGCGATGACGAGCCAGACCGCGTGCTTAGCCGTCTTGCGCCACGCCTTGTCGAAGCTCCAGGGCGCCTCGTCGCGGCGCATGCGCTCGCGCCGGTCTCCCTCGAAGAGCCGCTCGACCGCGAGGAAGAGATCGGTCCAGACGGTCTGCGGGCAGAGATAGCCGCACCAGACCCGGCCGGCGACGGCATTCATCAGGAAGAGGACGAAGGCCGCGATGATCAACAGGCCGGTGAAGTAGTAGATCTCCTGCGGCCAGATCTCGATGAAGAAGAAGTAGAACCGGTTGTTGACGAGGTCGGCCAGCACCGCCTGATCAGGCAAATGCGGGCCACGGTCCCAGCGCAGGAACGGCAGCAGGTAGTAGATGCCGAGGCAGATGACGAGGATCGCCCACTTCGCGCGCCGGAACGGGCCGGAGACGCTCTGCGGATAGACCTTCCGCGACGCCGCGAAAAGCGGGATGTCGTCGGGATCGGCCTCGGCTGTGCTCACGCTACTGCCCTCCCCCCAGCGAGTGGACGTAGACGGTCAGCGCCTTGATCGTCGTGGCGTCGAGGCGCCCGCCCCAGGAAGGCATCACGCCGTTGCGGCTGTTGGTGATGGTCTCGGTCAGCGAGGCCATATCCATGCCGTAGAGCGAGATCGCATCCGTGAGATTGGGCGCGCCCATCTCCTTGTTGCCCTTGCCGGCGTCGCCATGGCAGGCGGCGCAGTTGTCGGCGAAGAGCTTGCGGCCGAGCGCGAGATTCGCCTTCGGCTCGGTCGAGAGGCCGGCGAGCTCGCGGACATGGTTCGCGACGGCGTTGATCTCCTCGCGCTTGAGCATGCCGTCGCGGCCGAAGGCCGGCATCTGGCTCACCCGCGTCTCGTCATTTCCGGCGACGCGGATGCCGTGAAGGACGGTCTGCTGGATGGCCTCGAGCGAGCCGCCCCAGAGCCAGTCGTCGTCATTCAGGTTCGGATAGCCCTTGCCGCCGGCGCCACCGACGCCATGACACCCGGCGCAGTTGTCGCCGAAGGCGGCCTTGCCCTGCGCCATCGCGATCTGGAACAGCGTCGGATCAGCCTTGATCTGCGCCGGCGTGGCGTCGGCCATGCCCGCAGCCTGAACCGCGCGCTGGGCCTTGAGCTGTGCCATGTCCGCGCTGATGTCGGCCCGGCTGGCATAGCCGATCACGCCCTTGGTGGCGTCGGTCAGCAGCGGCCAGGCCGGGTAGACCACCCAGTAGCCAACGGACCACAGGATGCTCGCGTAGAAGATGCCCAGCCACCAGCGCGGCAGCGGGGTGTTGAGTTCGCGGATGCCGTCCCACTCATGGCCCGTCGTGGAATAGCCGGTGACGGGATCGATCTCGGGAGCGTCGTGACGCTGATGCATGGTTCAGTCCTCGCGCAGCGGATTGAGCGCGGCTTGCTCGAAGCGGGCGCGGTTCTTCGGCCAGAAGGCGTAGATCCAGACCCCGAGGAAGACGGCGACGAAGTAGAGAAGGCCGACGGACTGGGCGAAGCCGGCAAGCCAGTGATAGGTCGTTTGCATGGCAGCCTCGCTCAGCGGATGTTGGCCTTGTCGTCGTAGAGCTTGAAGTCGACGAGCGTGCCGAGCGCCTGGAGATAGGCGATCAGGGCGTCGGCCTCGGTGATGCGCTGCGGATCGCCGTCGAAGTCACGCGACTGCGCCTTTGGGTAGCGCTTCTCCAGATCGGCCTGGCCGGGATGGTCCGGTGTCGCCTGCGCCTTCAGGTCACTCTCGGCCTGGGCGATCATCTCGTCGCTGTAGGGCACGCCGCCGAGGCGGTTGGCCTTGAGCTCGTTGGCGATCTCGCCAATGGCGAGCTCGGTCTTCGCCAGGAAGGGATAGCCCGGCATGATCGACTGCGGCACGACCGCCCGCGGCTCGGCGAGGTGGGCGCGCTGCCACTCGTCGGAATACTTGCCGCCGACGCGGGCGAGGTCCGGCCCGGTGCGCTTCGAGCCCCACTGGAACGGCTTGTCGTACATGCTCTCGGCCGCGAGCGAGTAGTGCCCGTAGCGCTCGACCTCGTCGCGCAGCGGCCGGATCATCTGGCTGTGGCAGTTGTAGCAGCCCTCGCGGACATAGATGCCGCGGCCGGCGAGCTCGAGCGGGGTGTAGGGCCGCATGCCCTGCACCGTCTCGATGGTGTTCTTCAGGTAGAAGAGCGGCGCGATCTCGACCAGGCCGCCGACCGAGATCACCAGCAGCACGCCGATGACCAGGATGATCGAATTGGTCTCGAAGATCTTGTGCTTGGCCCAGAGCGAGCGGCGCGGGGCCTTGCTTTCGATGGTCGTCATGATGGTCAGCTCCTCAGACGGCCGCGGCCAGCGGGGACGGGGCGATGTCGGAGCGCGGCGCGTCGGCCGCCGTCTCGGAGCGCACGGTCATCCAGAGGTTGAAGGCCATGATCAGCGCGCCGATCAGGAACAGGGCGCCGCCCAGCGCGCGGATCACATAGAAGGGGTGCATCGCCGCGACCGTCTCGATGAAGGAATATTCGAGGAAGCCGAGCGAGGTGTAGGCCCGCCACATCAGGCCCTGAAGGATGCCGGAGACCCACATCGCGCAGATGTAGAAGACGATACCGAGCGTCGAGATCCAGAAGTGCCAGCTCACCAGCTTGAGCGAGTAGAGCTGCTTGCGGTTCCAGAGCCAGGGCACCAGGCAGTAGATCGCGCCGAAGGAGATGTAGGCGACCCAGCCGAGCGCGCCGGCATGGACGTGGCCGATGGTCCAGTCGGTATAATGCGACAGCCCGTTCACCGCCTTGATCGACATCAGCGGCCCCTCGAAGGTGGCCATGCCGTAGAAGGCGAGCGAGACCACCATCATGCGCAGCACAGGATCGGTGCGCAGCCGGTCCCAGGCGCCGGACAGGGTCATGATGCCGTTGATCATGCCGCCCCAGGAGGGCATCCACAGCATGATCGAGAAGGTCATGCCCAGGGTCTGCGCCCAGTCCGGCAGCGCGGTGTAGTGCAGGTGGTGGGGGCCGGCCCAGATATAGATGAAGATCAGGGCCCAGAAGTGGATGATCGAGAGCCGGTAGCTGTAGATCGGCCGCTCCGCGCGCTTGGGCACGAAGTAGTACATGATCGCGAGGAAGCCGGCGGTGAGGAAGAAGCCGACCGCGTTATGGCCGTACCACCACTGGAACATCGCATCCTGCACGCCCGACCAGAGGCCGTAGGAGCGCGGCGACAGCAGCGAGACCGGCACGGCGACGTTGTTGCCGATGTGCAGGACCGCGATGGTGAGGATGAAGCCGAGATAGAACCAGTTCGCCACATAGATATGCGGCTCCCTGCGCTTCATCACGGTGCCGAGGAAGACCAGCAGGTAGACGACCCAGACGATCGTCAGCCAGAGGTCGGCATACCATTCGGGCTCGGCGTATTCCTTGCCCTGGGTAATCCCCAGCAGGTAGCCGGTGCCGGCGATGACGATGAAGAAATTGTAGCCGAGCACGACGAACCACGGCGACAGAATGCCGGCCATTCGCGCGCGGCATGTGCGCTGCACGACATAGAAGGAGGTGCCGATCAGCACGTTGCCGCCGAAGGCGAAGATCACCGCTGAGGTATGCAGCGGCCGCAGGCGGCCAAAATTGATCCAGGGCAGGTCGAAATTGAGAGCCGGGAAAGCGAGCTGGAGCGCGATAATCAGCCCGACAGCGAAACCCGCGATACCCCAGACCATGGCGGCCACGGTGGCGAACTTGACCGGTGCCATATTGTAGTTCGGCTTGCCGTCGATCTCCTGCGGCTCGGCCGCGGGCGTGCCGTCGAAGCAGCGGTTCGCGATCAGGACGACGCTGACCATGGCCGCGGCGACGCCGAGCATCGCATGGAAGGCATAGCCCGAATTCTCGGTCAGTGCGGCAATCACGATCAGCGGCAGCACCAACGCTGCCGCGATCAGCATGCCGATCATTTCTCCGACAGTCGCCTGCCTGATGGGGCTCGCCGTTGCGGTCACGTCCGACTCCGCTTCCTCGCCGGCGCAAGAGCGCGCCATGGGAAACGCTTAGCGAGACGCCGGAGGCAGGGCGTTGATTCAGGTCAACGGGGAGCCGCGACAGGTGCGGCGAGAGGGCGCAGTTTAGAGCGCGACAAGTTTGAGGAAATGCGGCTCATCCCGGACGTAGCGCAGCGAAGATCCGGGATCCATGCCAGAACCTTGATCGGAAGCGCTCCGGCATGGATCCCGGGGCAAGCCCGGGATGACCGCGTGGTTCCGAGCCAAATATACTGCAGTCAGGCCGCGGCGGCGCTCATCCGCTCGGGGTTCATCAGGCGCACGCCGCCCGGGACGATCAGGATCGTCTTGTCCTTCGCCAGGCGGGTGAAGGTGCGGCTCACCGTCTCGATGGTGAGGCCGAGGAAGTCGGCGATGTCCTGGCGGGTCATCGGCAGCGGCACTGTGACGGAGGACTTGCCCAACCGCGCCCAACGCTGCTGCATGCCGAGCAGGAAGCAGATCAGCTTCTCCTCGGCACTGCGACGGCCCAGCAGCATCATCTGCTCATGGGCGAGCGTCAGCTCGTGCGTGGCGAATTCATGCAGGCGCTTCAGCAGGTGCGGCTTGGCATCAACGAGCGCCGTGTAGGCCGCGCGCGAGAAGGAGCAGGCCGTGACATCGCCGATCGCATCGGCCGAGAAGCCGAAAGCGTCCCGCATGGCGAGACCGAGGAAGTCTCCCGGCAGCGCGAAACCGACGACCTGACGGCGGCCATCCGAGAGCAGCTTGTAGAGCCGCACCACGCCGGCGGTGACGTTGTAGACCGAGTGCGCCTCCCGTCCCTGCGTGAAGAGCGTCTCGCCCGAAGCGAAATGCGTCGGGTGCGCCATCGACTCGAGAAGGGCCAGTTCCTCGTCGGAAAGTGAGGCACAAACGCTGACCATCCGCACCATGCAAGCGCGGCAGCCGGCTTCGCCACGGTGGGCTGCCTCACAGACCATGGGATGACAATTCACGATCGCACCTTCTCGTTCGCCGGCATCGACCATAGCCCAAGCTCGCAGTGCAACATAGCGGCCTTCCGGTCGCAGGGGCGCGGTTTGATCTAGATCAATGCGCCCGTACAGAAGCCCGAACCACCGTGCGCGGTCACATCCGGGAGACAAGCACGTGGCTGGCGATGACATCTTCGAAGTCGCGCGCGTCGCGCCTTTCGGCGCGGACACGGTCTATCCCCTCGTCTCCATGCTGCATCCGGAGGCGACGCCGGAAGGCTGGGCGGATTTCGTCCGCGAGCATTCGCAGGACGGCGCGAGACCTCGAGGCATTTTCGCGTTGCGGGACGGTCGCGGCATGCCGCACGGGCTCTTCACCTTCACGGTCACGCAAGGAATCGACGGCGGCGCCACGCTGGAGATTTCCGAGCTCGCCACGCTGCGCCTGCCCGGCACGCATCTGGTCGACGCGTTGCTGCGCTTCGCGGACCGGCTCGCGGCGGAACTCGGCCTGCCCCGCATCGCGATCTCGCTGGAGCGCTCGGCCGCCTGGCTGCAGGATCAGGACGCGTTGCAACGCTCGGGCTTCCAGGTCGATCGCGTTATGGTGCTTAGGCGCGGAGCGCTGGATTCAGCGGCCTGAAACCGCTGATCCGACCTGCAAGTTGACTTGCCTCAATTCTGCGACGCAGCAAAACCGGCCGGTCGGAGAGGGTTTTTCAGGCCGTTTCGAGCGCGATCGCGATGCCCTGGCCGACGCCGATGCACATCGTCGCCAGCGCGCGCTTCTTGCCCGTCAAAGAGAGCTCTAGCGCCGCGGTGCCGCTGATGCGAGCGCCCGACATGCCGAGCGGATGGCCGAGCGCGATCGCCCCGCCATTCGGATTCACATGGGCGCCGTCCTCCGCGATGCCGAGTTCGCGCAGAACGGCGATGCCCTGGCTGGCGAAAGCCTCGTTCAACTCGACGATGTCGAAATCTGTGGGCTTGAGGCCGAGCCGGGCGCAGAGCCTCTGCGTCGCCGGGATCGGCCCGAGCCCCATCACGCGGGGCGCCACACCGCCGGCTGCCCCGCCGATGACCCGCGCCAGCGGCGTCAGGCCGTATTTCGCCGCGGCCTTCTCGGACGCGATGATCAGCGCCGCGGCGCCGTCGTTCACGCCCGAGGCGTTGCCTGCGGTCACCGTGCCGCCTTCCTTGCGGAAGGGCGTCGGCAGCTTGGCGAGCTTCTCCAAAGTGGTGTCGCCGCGCGGATGCTCGTCGATCTCGACGCGAACGGGGTCGCCCTTCCGTTGGGGGATGACGACCGGCACGATCTCCTTGGCGAGGCGGCCGTTCTGCTGCGCGGCGACAGCCTTGAGCTGCGAGCGCAGGGCGAAGGCGTCCTGGTCGGCGCGGCTGATGGCGCAGTCGGCGGCGACGTTCTCGCCGGTCTCCGGCATGGAATCGACGCCGTATTGCGCCTTCATAAGCGGGTTGACGAAGCGCCAGCCGATGGTGGTGTCATGAATCTCGGCATGGCGCGAGAAGGCGCTGTCGGCCTTGGGCAGCACGAAAGGCGCGCGCGACATGCTCTCGACGCCGCCGGCGATCATCAACTCGGCTTCCCCGGCGCGGATGGCGCGCGCGGCGGTGATGACGGCGTCCATGCCGGAGCCGCAGAGCCGGTTCATCGTCGTGCCCGGCACCTCCTTGGGAAGCCCCGCGAGCAGGAGCGACATGCGCGCGACGTTGCGGTTGTCCTCGCCCGCCTGGTTGGCGCAGCCGAAGATCACATCGTCGACGGCGCCGAAATCCACGCTCGCATGGCGCTCCATCAGGGCCTTCAGCGGCACCGCGCCGAGATCGTCTGCACGGACGGAGGAGAGCGAACCGCCGAAGCGGCCGATCGGGGTGCGGACATAAGCACAGATGAAGGCTTCGCTCATCGCCAGGACCTCTCGCTCCCGCCCGGCCGGGCGGCGAGGTGTTCTCGCCGCCCCTCTCCGCTTTGTAAAGGCGGGGCCTGTAGCGGCCTCTACTGAGGCCGCTACAGCCTGTCATCACGACGTGATGCTGGGCGGCTCAGACACCGACGGCTTTCGAAAGACCAGCGTGACGACGACGGCACTCACGAGGACTGTGAGAAGCCAGAAAAGCACGCTAAGGCCAGATGAAACCGCGACAACCGCCGTGCACCGGATCAAGATCGACCGGCCGCAGGCAGCGGCGAACGCGCCGGCATCACGATCAACTCACTCGCGCGGCATGGAGCCGGGACGTCATGAGCCTCACCCTCGGCATCGATCTCGGCACGTCGGGCGTGAAGTCCATGCTGGTCGATGAGCACGACAGGATCGTCGCTGAGGCGAGTGCTGCGATCCCGCTCCTGCGGCCGCGGCCGCTGTGGTTCGAGCAGGAACCGCAGGACTGGTGGCAGGCCGTCGTGACGACGCTGGATACGCTCGCCGTCTCAGCCCCGGCGGAGATGACCGGCGTCCGCGCCATCGGGCTCTCCGGGCAGATGCTGGGCGTCGCCTGCATCGATGCGCTCGGCCATGCGCTGCGGCCGGCGATCCTGGGGAATGACGGGCGCGCCATAGCCGAATGCGCCGCGGTCGAGGCTGCCGTGCCCGACTTCGCCGGCCTCGTCGGCAGCCGGGCGATGGCCGGTTTTCCGGCGCCGAAGCTGCTGTGGCTGGCGCGGCACGAGCCGCAGCTGCTGGGCAAGGCCGAGCATGTCCTGCTGCCCAAGGACTATATCCGCCTGCGCCTGACGGGCATCGCCGCCAGCGACCGTGCCGACGCCAGCGCGACGCTGCTGATGGACACGCTCGCCGGCACATGGTCACCCGAATTGCTCGCGGCCTGCGGCGTCACGATCGAGCAGATGCCGGCGCTTATCGCCTCGGACGAGATTGCGGGCGGCCTGCTGCCGATCCTCGCCGCGCGCTGGGGCATGATCGCGGAAACGCCCGTCATCGGCGGAGCCGGCAACACAATGTGCAGCGCCGTCAGCGCCGGGATCGTCAAGGCTGGCATGGCCTCGATCAGTCTCGACCGCTCGGGCGTCTATTTCATCGCCAGCGATGCCTTCCTGCCGGCGCGCGGGCGGGGCCTGCATACGCATCGCCATGCCATCGAGGGGCTGTTCGCGCAGAACGGCAGCGTCCTCAACGCGGGCGCCGCGCTGAGCTGGATCGCGCAGCTCGTGGGCGCCGACGACGTTCGCGCATTGATGCAGGAGCTCGAGGCTGCAGCCCTGCGCATCGACGAGACGCCGGTCTTCACTCCCTATCTCACCGGCGAACGGACCCCGCATGACGATCCTGCCCTGACCGGAGCCTTCTCCGGGCTGACGACGGAGACGACGCGGCTCCATCTGGTGCAGGCTGTGCTGGAGGGCGTGGCGATGGCGTTCGCCGACTGCCATGATGCGCTGGTCTCGACGGGAGCGGCGATCCGACAGGCCGCACTGATCGGCGAGCACGCAGACAGCCGGCTCTGGGCCAGGCTCATCGCGAGCGCGACGGACATGCCGTTGTCCCGCTCCCCGACAGCGACCGTCGGCCCGGCGCTCGGCGCCGCGCGGCTGGCGCGGCTCGGGATCGGCGGGCCGCTGATCGCGGACGGAGCAGAACCCGAGGATGAGATGATTCTGCCGGACGCGGCGATGGGGGAAGCGCTGGCGGCGAAGAAGGAACGCTTCGCTCGACACCTCGCCCTAGGCTGACGCGTCAGGCGACGGGCGACGGGTAGACCTCGTGGATCACGTCATCGATCCTGAGCGCCGTCAGCGCCGAGATCTCATGGACCTGCGCCGTGTAGTCGCGGCCTTCGAACGCGTAGGTCACGGCGCCGAGCGTTGCTGAGCCGGCCATGCCGCTCTGCATCTCCGGCCCGACGACGAAACCGCAGGACGGGCCCCAGATGTAGCGGGTGCCGTCGACGGCGAAATCATGGGCGCGGTGGAGATGGCCGCTCGCGACGAAGGCGACTTCGTGTTTTCGCACGAGGCCGAGCAGATGCGCGCGCGGCCCCGGCGGCACGCTCCAATAGCCCTTGTCGCCCTCGTCCGGGCTTTCGATGAAGAGGGGGCGATGCAGGAACCAGCCGAGACGGCGGCCCTGTGCCTCCGCGATCTGCCGATCGAGCCAGGCGAGCTGGCGCTCTTCCTCGGTGCCGTCGCTGGCGAACAGCATCGAGTTCAGGCCGATCAGCCGCCAGTCTTCGAGATCATGGACCCAGAAATCATCGCCGATATGGGCGCGCCAGCGCGCCAGCCGCTCGTCATTGACCGGCTGGTGCGGGTGATAGGCTTCGCCGACGTCATGATTGCCGGGGATGCTGAGCACGGGCATGCCGAGCGCATCGAGAAGATCGCTGCAATGCGCGAAATCGGCAGCGACATCGGCGCCGTCCACCGTGACATCGCCGGTATGGATCACGAGGTCGGGTCGTTGGGCCAAGAGCCAAGTCGTCAAGGGCTCCCAGTTGCAGGCAAAATGTTGCTTGATCGGACTGAGATGGGTGTCTGAAATCTGCACGACCCGGCGCATGGCTTCCCTTCTGAACACGCTCCCGCTGCCGGGATACGGAGAGCTTCCATTACAGTCGGAAGCGGCATTCTGCCATGAACGGTACAGGTGAACTCCTCGTGAAGAATGCGTCCGGCGCGCAGCGGCGGAGCCGAGCGCCTATCCCACTTCGTCGCTCCGTCAACGCCAGGAGCCCTCGCCCACAGGCGCGAGCAGCCGTGAGGTGAGGCCGTCCGACCAGAGAGTGCCGTTTCAAGGCTGCGCAGCGAAATACCTCACGGCACCTTCGGTGAACGACCTCACCACACCCCTGCCCTCTCCGTCCGGGAGAGAGATCCTTGCGCTATCGTCCACCCATCCGCTTCAATACACATCAGCTTGATAGCGGCCGGCCTTCTTGAGCTCTGTGACATAGATCACAGCGTCCTCGGTGGATTTGCGCCCCTGCTCCGCCACGAGGTCTATCATGGCGCGTTCGACATCCTTCGCCATGCGCTTGGCATCGCCGCAGACATAGAAATGCGCGCCCTGCTCGAGCCACGCATAGAGCTCCGCCCCGCGCTCGCGCATACGGTCCTGGACATAGATCTTCTCGGCTCCGTCGCGGGACCAGGCCAGCGTCAGATTGGTCAGCAGCCCCTCCGCCTTCATGGCGTCGAGCTCATCCTCGTAGAAGAAATCCGAAGTCCGGCGCTGATGGCCGAAGAAGAGCCAGTTCCTGCCCGGCGCCTTCGTGGCGCGGCGATCATGCAGGAAGGCACGGAACGGGGCGACGCCGGTGCCCGGGCCGCACATGATGACCGGCGTCTCCGGGTTCGCAGGGAGCGCGAAGCCATGGGCGCGCTGGACATAGACCGGCACCTTCTCGCCCGGCGCGACCCGCTCGGCGAGGAAGGTCGAGGCCACGCCCCAGCGCGGACGCGAGCCGATGGCATAGCGCACCGCATCGACAGTCAGCGAAATGCGGCCCGGCGTGGCGTTGTGCGAGGACGAGATCGAATAGAGCCGCGGCTGCAGCGGATCGAGCGCCTCGACGAAGGCCTCGGCCGAGAGCCGCGCACCGCCGAATTTGTGGAGCGCGCCGAGCACGTCGAGCCGGTCGAGATCCCCGTCCGGGTCTTCGCCGGCGGCGAGGCGACGCGCCTTGGCCCGGGTCTCGCCGCCGGTGACATAGGAGATCAACTGGAAGAGCGCGTCGGGCGCCGGCCCCAGCGCGCGATCGGCCATCAGCGTCTGGTGCAGGCTCTTTCCGGCGACATCGGCATCAGGCCGGGCGCCGAGCAGGGCAATGACCGCATCGACAAGGCGCGGATCGTTCTGCGCCGCGATGCCGAACGCGTCCCCGACGATGTAGTCGAGCCCGCAGTCAGCGAGATCGAACTCGACATGCCAGGTCTCCTTCTCGGAGCCCGCTCCGTTGAGCTTGCGACGGGACAGGAAGGTCGCAAGCGCCGGGTTTTCCCGGCTGCGGCCGGCCGGGCCGGCGGGCGCGGTAGGAGTTACTTCGGCCGCAGCAGCGGCAGGGGCAGAGCCGCCGTCATCCATCAATGCCTTGACCGCGCGCAGCGTTTCCTTGCCACCGGGCGCGCAGAGGTTGAGCCGGCCCTCAGCGCCCGATGCAATCGCGGCGGAATAGGTCTCGCAGACATAGCCGCATTGCCCGCAATCCTGCTGCGCCATGGCGGCGAAGAGCTTTCGCGGCAGCGGCCGGCCCTCGGCCAGCTTCTGCCGTTCCGCCAGTTCCATCGCAGGGTCGTGCCAGGGCGCGCCGTCATCCTCGGCCCCGCCCATCACCGCCGCGTTCTCGGCGGGCGAGAGCGCGGTGACGCCGGCATTATCGAGCGAGAGGAGACCGGCGAAAAAACCGTTCAACCAGGAGCGCTGCTCCTCGCTGAAGGGCGCCGTCTCGGGGATGACCTGAACGATCGGGTTCGGGCTTTGCATGGTCATGCCGCTTCTCCCGTCTCAGCCACCAGCGCCTTCAGCGCCTCCATGTCGTGGCGCCGCGCGAAGGCGACGAAGCTCTCCTCGGGCGTCGCGCGATGCCTGGCCCAGGTGCGCAGGATCGCCTCGACGAGCGCCGGCGCGTCCTCGGCCTTCACCTTCTCGCGGAAGGGCCGGGCCATGCCGCCATCGACGCCGTAGCCGCCGCCGACCAGCAGGTCGTAGCCTGGAACGGTGTCGCCCTCCTCGTTCACCGGCACCTTGGCGCCGATCAGGCCGAGATCGCCGATATAATGCTGGGCGCAGGAGTGATGGCAGCCGGTGAGGTGGATGTTCACCGGCTGGTCGAGCGTGATGCGCGGCTCGCAATGGGCAGCGATGGCGAGCGCATCCTCCTTGGTGTGGGCAGCGGCGAATTTGCAGCCCGTCGCCCCCGTGCAGGCGATCAGCCCGGCGCGCAGGATCGACGTCTCGGCCGAAAGCCCGCAGGCCTTCAGATTGGCGAGGACATCCTCGACCCTGGCATCCGGCACGCCGGAGATCAGCAGGTTCTGCCAGACGGTGAGGCGGATATCGCCGTCGCCGCATTCCTGCGAGATCGCGGCGATGACGCGCATCTGGGCGACGGTGAGCTTGCCGACCGGCAGCGCGACGCCGACCCAGTTCAGGCCGGCCTGAGCCTGCGGATGCACGCCGATATGGGCGAGCCGGTCATAGACTGGGCGCGGCGCGACGAAGGCACTGTCCAGCCGGACCAGCTTGCGGCCCAGCTTCTCCTCAACGGCGGCGAGGAATTTCTCGAAGCCCCAGGCGTCGAGCACATATTTCAGCCGTGCCTTGGCGCGGTTGGTGCGATCGCCATTGGCGACGAAGACGCGCACCACCGCGTCGGCCACTGCCACCGCGTCGGACGGCGCGACGATGACGCCGGTGTCGCGAGCGAGGTCCTTGTGCCCGGTGATGCCGCCAAGCGCGAGGCGATACCAGATGCCCGGCTCGACCGGCTGGCCTTCGAAGGATGCGCCCGCGCCGACCTCGATCGCCTGGAAGCCGATATCGTTGGTGTCCTCCAGCGTCGCGACCGAGCCCGCGCCGTCGAAGGCGACGTTGAACTTGCGCGGCAGACCGTAGAGCGAGCGGTCGTTGAGGATGTGGTGGTGCCAGGCGCGGGCATGGGGCCGCGTGTCCAGCAGTTCGAGCGGATCGATGCCGGCAGTGGCAGAGCCGGTGACGTTGCGGATGTTGTCGGCGCCCGAGCCCTTGGCGGTGAGGCCGAGATCGGCGAGCCCTTCCAGCAGCAGCGGCGCGTTCTCGGCCGTGATCTCGCGGATCTGCAGATTGGCGCGGGTGGTGACGTGGCTGTAGCCGCCGCCGAAGCGTTCGGCGATGTCGGCGACGCCGGCGAACTGCCAGCTCTTGAGGATGCCGTTGGGGATGCGCAGGCGGCACATATAGCTGTTCTGCGCGGGGGCCACATAGAACAGGCCGTGATAGCGCCAGCGGAAATTGTCTTCGGGCTTGGGATAGGTCCCCGAAGACGCCTGATCCTTGAAGCGGGCATAGGCGTCGAACGGGTGCTCGGCGGCCTTCCATTTCTCCTGGTCGGCGAGCTTGCCGCCGCCGGCGACAGTCTTCGCCTGCGCCTCCAGATGCTCCCGATCGGGGCCGGCCGGCGCGGCATTGCCGCCGCCAGCGCCGGTGCCGAGCGGCGCCAGTCCGCGCGCGGTGCGGGCCGACTGCATGCCGCTGGTGAAGCCTTCGAGATAACGCTTCTGCTCGGGGGTGAAATCGTCACTCATGATGCTTGTCTTCCGGATGCGCTTCGCGGTCAGGCGGCTGCCGGCTTCTCTGCCGCGGCGATCATCGCGCCGGAGAGCGCGCCATAGGCCGTCGTCCAGGCGTCCTTCACCGCCGGGGTAAAGCCCTTGCCGAGGCCCTGCTCCAGCGTCCAGAGCAGCGCCGCGCCGACAGGCGCGTAGTGCTCGGGCGCGACGCCATAGCCGACATGCTTGCGCGCCAGGGTCTCGACGGCGGGCATCAGCGCCGGCAGGTCGTCGAGCCCCTTCACCACCACGGCGAGCGTGCCCATCAGCTTGCGTCCCTGCTCCTTCATGTCCACCGCCCTGAACAGCGGCTGGACCTCGGGCGCGATCTCGAACAGGCGGCCGTAGAACAGCGCGGCGGCCTGCTCGGCGATGGGGGCGACCTTGGAGAAGCTCGTCTTGATCTCGGAAACCTGCGCAGGCGTCATGGCTTGGCCCTTTCCTCAGGCGGCTTCGACGAAGCGGTGGCGTTCGTAGAGGAACTTCAGCACCGCCTCGCGGGCAGCGATGTAGGTGCGGTCGGACACCAGCTCGAGGCGCTTCCGTGGCCGGGCTAGACGGACATCGAGTACCTCGCCGATGCGGGCGGAGGGGCCGTTGGTCATCATCACGATCCGGTCCGAGAGCAGCACCGCCTCGTCCACGTCATGGGTGATCATGATCATGGTGTTGCCGAGCGCGGCGTGGATCTGCATCACCGAGTCCTGCAGATGGGCGCGAGTCAGCGCGTCGAGCGCGCCGAAGGGCTCGTCGAGCAGCAGGATCTTCGGCTCCATGGCGAGGCCGCGGGCGATGCCGACGCGCTGCTTCATGCCGCCGGATATCTCGGCCGGGCGCTTGTCCTTCGCATGGCCCATCTGGACGAGGTCGAGATTGTGCATGATCCAGTCATGCCGCTCGGCCTTGCTCTTCTGGCCGGCGAAGACCTTGTTCACCGCGAGCGCGACATTGTCGTAGACCGTGAGCCAGGGCAGCAGCGAATGATTCTGAAACACGACGGCGCGGTCCGGACCCGGCGCGTTGACCTCCTTGCCTTCCAGCAGGATGCCGCCGGTCGTCGCGGGCGTCAGACCCGCGATGATGTTCAGCAGGGTCGACTTGCCGCAGCCGGAATGGCCGATGATCGAGACGAATTCGCCCTTGTCGATGACGAGGCTGACGTCCTTCAGCACCTCGGTCGTGGCTGCGCCGCGGCGGAAGCTTTTGTCGACGTGGTCGATCTTGAGATAGCCCATGCTCGCCTCCTCAGCCCTGCGCCGTACCGCGGGTGACGACGCTGCCGATGCCGGCGACGAGACGGTCGAGCACGAAGCCGACCACGCCGATATAGATGAGCGCCACGATGATGTCGGAGAGGCGCGAGGAGTTCCACGCGTCCCAGATGAAGAAGCCGATGCCGACGCCGCCGGTCAGCATCTCGGCCGCGACGATGGCGAGCCAGGAGAGGCCGACGCCGATCCGAAGGCCGGTGAAGATGTAGGGCGCGGCCGAGGGCACCATGATCTTGTAGAAGAACTCGACCTGGTTCAGCCGCAGCACCTTCGCGACGTTCCGGTAATCCTGCGGGATGTTGCGGATGCCGACGGCGGTGTTGATGATCACCGGCCAGATCGCGGTGATGAAGATCACGAAGATCGCCGAGGGCTGGCTGTCGCGGAAGGCTGCGAGCGAGAGCGGCAGCCAGGCGAGCGGCGGCACTGTGCGCAGCACCTGGAAGACCGGATCCAAGCCCCGCATCGCCCAGACCGACTGGCCGATCAGCGCGCCGAGCAGCACGCCGACGACCGCCGCGAGGCTGAAGCCGATGGCGACGCGCTGGAGCGACACCAGGATGCGCCAGCCCAGCCCGATATCCTGCGAGCCAGCCCAGTAGAACGGCTCGACGATGAGGTCCTTCGCCTCCTCCCAGATCTTGGTCGGCGGCGGCAGCGAGGATTGCGGGCCCGACGCCGCGAGCTGCCAGACGAGCAGGATCAGCGCGACCGTGATCAGCGGCGGCACGAGATTGACCAGCGCGCTGCGCAGCCACGGCATCAGCCGCTGCGACAGCGACTTGCCCTGCGCCGCCGGCAGCGCCAGCACCGCCGGCTGGCCCGGCAGCACGACGATTTTCGCCTCCGCGGTCTCCTCCTTCAGGACAGCCTGACCCATACGGTCTCTCCTCCAGTGATCGGATCGATGATGTTCATGCCGCCTCCGTCGCGCGTGTTGCGGCGCCGATGCGGCGGATCTCGGGCAGGCAGGAGCCGCAATTGGTCCCTGCCTTCAGCCTGGCACCGATCTCCTCGGCCGAGGCGGCGCCCGCAGCGAAGGCGGCGCGGATGGCGTTGAGGCCGACGCCGAAACAGGCGCAGACGACCGGGCCCGGATCGGCCCCGCCGGGGCTGCGGCCAGCGAGCAGCGGCAGGCGATTGCCGATCTCGGCTTGCGGGTCGGCGAAGACGGCCTTGACCGTGTCCCAGAGCGGGGCGCGGCCGGCCGGCGCCAGGAAAAGCGCGGCGGCAAGCTTGCCGTCGCGAATGGCGGCGCAGCGATAGGAGCCGCCCTCATGGTCGATCATCTCGACGAGTTCGTCCTCGCCGAAGCGGCTGCGCATGGCGGCCATCAGAACGTCGATGCCGGCATCGGTGGCGAAGAGACGGCCCTCGCCGCCCTCGACGGCGAGCCGCGCCCACCATGAGCCTTCGGGCAGCGCGAAGGCATCGCGGGAGAGGACGAAGCCCTGCGAGGCAAAGGATACGGGCGCGGCAGCGGCCGGCGTCGCCTTCATCTCAGGCTGTCCGGAATAGGGATCGCAGAGCGGCTGCGCGAGGGCGCCGATACGGGCATCCGACGCCGTCTCGCCCGACCAGTGGATCGGCGCGAAGAGCGTGCCCTCCGCGAGGCCGGTATCGAGGACGACCTTGAGGACGGCCGCGCCATGACGGGTCGAAACGCGGGCGAAGCCGCCTTCGATCAGGTCGAGGCGGGCGGCATCAGTCGGGTTCACCGAGAGCGAGGGCTCCGAGATGTGAGCGGAGAGACGCGGGCTCAGCCCCGTGCGCGTCATGCTGTGCCAGTGGTCACGCACGCGGCCGGTGTTGAGCAGGAACGAATAGTCGGCATCCGTCGCGCTTGCCAGTTCCGGCAGGGCAAGCGGCTGCATGCGGGCGCGGCCATCGGCTGTGAAGAAGCCGCCATCGGCGAAGAGGCGGGCGGTGCCCTCCGGGCGCCCGGCGGGAGCGGGCCATTGGACGGGGACGAGCGCATCGTAGTTGTGCTGCGAGAGACCGGCATGGGCGCCGATGTCGAAATCGCGGCCGCCGTAGTTCTCGAAGGCAGAGAGCGCCGCGTGCTCGGCGTAGATTTCGTGCTGATGGGCGTAGGCGAAGGCCGTACCGAAGCCGAGGCGCTTCGCGACCTCGCAGACGATCCACCAATCCGGCTTCGCTTCGCCCGCCAGCGGCAGGAAGGCGCGCTGGCGCGAGATGCGGCGCTCGGAATTGGTGACCGTGCCGTCCTTTTCGCCCCAGGCAGCGGCGGGAAGGATGTAGTGGGGCTTCGCGGCGAGCGTATCGTTGGAGAGCACGTTCTCGGAGACGACGAAGAGGTCGAGCCCGCCGAGCGCCGCTTTCACCGCATCGGCGCGCGGCAGCGAGACGGCCGGGTTCGTCGCCATGACCCAGAGCGCACGGATGCGGCGCTCGGCCACCGCCTCCATCATCGCGACGGCCTTCAGCCCTTCGCGACGGGCCATGTTCGGCGCCTGCCAGAAGCGGCCGACGCGGTCGGTTTCCTCGGGCGTGTAGCCCATATGGGCGGCGAGCATGTTGGCGAGCCCGCCGACCTCGCGCCCGCCCATGGCGTTGGGCTGGCCGGTCAGGGAGAAGGGGCCGCCACCGGGCCGGCCGATGCGGCCCGTGGCGAGATGGCAATGCAGGATCGCCGCGACCTTGTCCGTGCCCTGCGCCGACTGGTTGACGCCCTGGCTCCAGGCGGTGACGACGGCGGGGGTCTCGGCCCAAAGCCGATAGAAGGCGGTGATCGCAGCCTCGGACAACCCGGTCAGGCTGGCGATGGCTGTGAGGTTCGGCGCAATAGCGCGGGCATTCTCCAGCGCTTCCTCGAAGCCGGCGACGTGGCGCGCGACATAGGTCCGGTCGACCAGGCTGCGATCGGCGAGATGGACGAGCAGGCCGGCGAAGAGCGCGCTGTCGGAGCCCGGCTTCAGCGGCAGGACCATATCCGCATCCTCGGCAGTAGCCGTCACCCGCGGGTCGATGACCACGACGCGGGCGCCTCGCTCGGTGCGGTTCTGCTGGATGCGGCGGAAGAGGACCGGGTGGCACCAGGCCGTGTTGGAACCGACGAGGACGATCAGGTCGGCGCTGTCGAGATCCTCGTAGGAGCCCGGGACCGTGTCCGAGCCGAAGACGCGGCGCTGACCGGCAACCGTCGAGGACATACAGAGCCGGGAATTGGTGTCGACATGCGGCGAGCCGATGAAGCCCTTCATCAGCTTGTTGGCGACGTAGTAGTCCTCGGTGAGGAGCTGTCCTGAGAGGTAGAAGGCGACGGCCTCCGCGCCATGCTCGGCCGTGATGGTCTTCAACCCGGCTGCCACGGCGTCCAGCGCCTCGTCCCAGCTCACCCGGTCGTAAGCCCCGGCCGCGTTGCGCTTCAGCGGATGGAGCACGCGGCTGCCCAGCCCCAGCGTCTCGCCCAGCGCCGAGCCCTTGGAGCAGAGCCGGCCGCGATTGGCCGGGTGCTCCGGATCGCCGGCGATGGACGCGCCGCCCTTGCCGTCCGCCGTCGCCAGCACGCCGCAGCCCACGCCGCAATAAGGGCAGGCGGTGCGGACCGGGACGGGGGCGAGCGGGGCGTCGTTGCGCATCAGGCGGCTTCCCTGACGCAATAGCTCTCGCCGAAGGGCAGATCTGCCCTGAGCGCCGAGATATCCTGCCCCGAGCGGATCAGGCCGAGATAGAAGAGCGCGCCCTGCGTATCCCCGACGAGGATGCAGCCGGCGAGCATGCCTTCGCGCAGCACGAATTTGCGGTAGAGCCCCGCCGCGCGATCGCGCAGCAGGATGGTCTCGGCGCCCTCGCCTGCTTCGAACTCGCCCGCCGAGAAGACGCCGACGCCGCTGACCTTGAGATTGGTCGAGAGCAGCGAGCCGGCGTAAGTGGCCTCGCGGCCTGCGAGACGCGCAGCGAGCACGCGGGCCTGCTCATAGGCCGGCTCGACCAGTCCGTAGACCTGGCCGCGATGCTGCGCACATTCACCGATCGAGAAGATATCGGGATCATCGGTGGCAAGGCCATCATCGACGAGGATGCCGCGATCAACGCCTAGCCCGGCCGCCCTGGCCAGATCGACGTTGGGCCGCACGCCGATGGCGATGACGACGAGATCGGTCGGGATGATCGCCCCGTCCTGAAGCTCCACGCCCTCGACTTTGCCGCTGCCGAGGAAGCCCTTGGTCGCGCTGTTCAACCGGACGGTCACACCGCGCGCGGCCATGGCATCGCTGAGGATCGCCGCCCCCTCGGCATCGAGTTGCCGCTCCATCAGCCGGTCGACCAGATGAAGCAGCGTCACCCGGCCGCCGGCGCTGGCGAGCCCCGCCGCAGCCTCCAGCCCGAGCAGCCCGCCGCCGATGACGACGATGCGCGCGCCGCGCTCGGCATAGGCGCGCATCGCCTCGACATCGGCGGTGTCGCGGAAGGTCAGGACGCCCTGCAGATCGCCGCCCGGGAAAGGCGGCTTCAGCGGCTTCGAGCCGGTGGCGAGGACGAGCTTGCCGTAGGGCAGCGTCAACCCGTCCTCCAGCGTCACCGTCTTCGCCGCACGGTCGATGGCGCTGGCCGCCCGGCCATAGAAGGTCGAGACGCCGCGCGCCCGCCACCAGGCGGCGGGCTTCAGCTCGATATCCCGTTCGTCGATCTCCCCCGCCAGCAGCGGGGAGAGCAGCACCCGGTTATAGGCAAGCCGCGGCTCGGCCCCGATCACCGCGACGGCATGGCGACCGAGCGCGCGCTGGGCGAGCTCGTCGACCAGCCGCGTCGCGGCCATGCCCTTGCCGATGATGACCAGCGGCTCGGCCATGGATCAGGCCACCCGCTTGATCTTGAGCGCCTTGAGGTAGTCCATCGGCGCCGCCGGATCGAATTTCACGCCATCGAAGAAGGTCTCGACACCGCGCGAATCCGAGGCCGGCACGCCAGCGACGCCGAGGGTCTTCGCCGCTTCCAGCCAGAGGTCGGAGCGGTTGGTCTTGTCGACCAGCGCCTTGATGTCGATGTTCGCGTCGAACTTGCCCCAGCGGATGTTCTCGGTGACGAACCAGGTGTCGAGGCTCTTCCAGGGATAGGAGACGGCGCCGCCCTCGCCCCAGAACTTCATCGCAAGCTCAGGCGCCTTGGCGGTGCGGCCGTTGCCGTAGTTGATGTCGCCCTTGAGCCTTCCGATGATGTCGGCGACGGGCACGTTGAACCACTGACGGCGGCCGACGATCTCGGCGAGCTCCTGCTTGTTCTCCATCTTGTCGGCCCATGCTTGAGCCTCCATCACCGCCATCAGAATGGCCTGCGTCGCCTTGGGATTGGCGTCAACGAAGTCGGCGCGCATGCCGAGGATCTTCTCGGGGTGCTTCGCCCAGAGTTCGCCGGTGGTGACGGCGGTGTAGCCGATGTTCTGGTTGACCAGCTGCTCGTGCCAGGGATCGCCGACGCAGAAGCAGTCCATGTTGCCGACCTTCATGTTCGCCACCATCTGCGGCGGCGGCACGACGATCAGCTTGAGGTCGGAATCGGGGTCGATGCCGCCGGCGGCGAACCAGTAGCGGATCCAGAGATCGTGGGTGCCGCCCGGGAAGGTCATGGCGGCGGTCAGCTCCTTGCCGGCGGCACGCTTCTTCTCGAAGGCGGCCTTGAGCGCGGAGGCGTCCTTCCGGACGTCGAGTTCCTTGTATTCGTTGGCGACGGAGATCGCCTGGCTGTCCTCGTTGAGGTTCAGCAGCGTGTACATCGGCAAGGGCTGGCCGTTCTGCATTACCTTGCCGGTGGCGTAGAGATGCGTCTTCGGCCGCAGGATGTGGCCGCCGTCGATGCCGTTCGCCTTGAGGCCGAGCGCCATGTTGTCTCGCGTCGCGCCCCAGCTCGCCTGCTTGGCGATGTCCATGTCCGGCACGCCGTGCTTGGCGAAGAGGCCCTTTTCCTTGGCAATGACGAGCGGAGCGGCGTCGGTCAGCGCGATGTAGCCGAGCCGCGTGCCTTTCACCTCCGGACCAGCGGCCTGCGCGAAGGCTCCGGCCGGCAGCGCGGCCTTGGCGGCTGAGAACAGAGCAGCCGTGCCCGACAGCTTCAGGAAATGGCGGCGGCTGGCGCCCGCCTTCACGCCGGTGGCCCTGCTCGTCACGATATCTGTCATATGTCGCCTCGCGTCGGTGGATGGTGGAAGCAGCCCGCGGACCCGCCGAACACGAAAAACGCCGCGCGAAAGCGCCCTGCGGGGCTCCTTCGACAGCGGCGTTGCTGTGCGTTCCGGTTCGGAAGATCGACGCGGGCAGCGTTGGCCGCGTCGATCTTCTTCCATCAAACTTCATGCCAACGGCGTTCGCGGCACGTCCAAGACTGGAATTTCAATAACTTGCGCCAGGAGCGCGGCCGAACTGCGATGGCCACGCAGGTCTGCTGCATCGCACAAACCGCACGCAGCCGCACAACAAACGGGCAGAGCCTGGGCTCAGTCTGCCCCGCCCGGGAAGAGATCGGGACGGAAAATCGCGCGCGCCATGGCCCGCATCTCCTCATTGGGCGTCGTCTGGCCCGCCATCGCCATGCCGTCCATGATCCTATCGGCGTGGGCTGGATCGGGCTTCAGCGCAGCGCGGTCGAAGCGGACGAAGCGCTCGATCTGCCGCGGCGGGCGGCCGGCGCCCTGTCCGATGCTGAACTGTAGGATCGGCTCGAGGACCGCGGCCGGCAGCGCGAGCCGATCCGGCGCCGAAAGGTGATGGGCGAAGCGCGGGATGTTGGCGGGGTCCATCGCCCAGTCGCTCGCCTTCAGGATGGCGCGGCCGAGCTTGCCGACCGCCGCGGCGCGCCGCTCGGCGTCATCCGCCCGCCAGACCAGCACCTTGTCCGGCCAGTTGCGGCGGATATCGACATTGGCCAGCAGCATCGCCCCCACCCCACGCGCGACAGCCGCGGCATTCCAGGGCGCGCTCGCACAGAAACCATCGATGCGCCCGCTGGCGAGGGCCTCGACCGTCTGCGTCGGCGGCACGACCTCGAAACGGACGTCCTCGCCGAGCTTAAGACCGGACATACCCAGCCATTCGCACAGAAGATAGGTGTGACTGGAATAGCCGAAGACCGCCGCGAAGGTGAGCGGCGGCAGGCCGCTGGTGCGCCGACGGGCGACCAGCGCCGCGAGCGCCTGCGCCGAAACGGCGGGGTCGGCGAGATCGCCCTCCGCCAGCCGCGACAGTTCCTCGAAGCGCCGGAGCGAGACCGTGACGGCGAAACCGTCGAGATTGAGCGCCATCGGGATCGCCATCGGCGCGCGCACGCCGCCGATGCCGAGCGTCGAGGCGACGGCCATGGGCGAGAGGACATGGGCGGCATCGAACAGGCGGACATTGAGCTTGTCGCGCAGGTTGGACCAGGACACCTCCCGCACGAGCTCGAGGTTGAGCCCTTCCGTCTCCGCAAAACCTTCATCACGAGCGAGGACCACGAGAGCGCAGTCGACGAGCGGCATGAAGCCGACCCGCAGATGCAGCGTGCTCATTTCAATACCTCCGCGGCGGTGATGATGGACCGGGCGATGTCGGCGATCTTGCGCTTCTCGTTCATCGCGGTTTTGCGCATCAGCGCGTAGGCCTCGTCTTCCGAAAGCCCCTTCAGACGCATGACGATGCCCTTGGCCTTGTCGACGACCTTGCGCTCCTCGAGCTGGGAGCGGGCTTCGTCGAGCTCTTCCCTGAGCTTGCGGAAGGCGTTGAAGCGGCTGACGCAGGTCTGCAGGATCGCCTGCATGCGCTCCTTCTTGAGCCCGTCGACGATATAGGCGGAGACGCCGGCCTCGACCGCCGCCTCGATGGAGGCGGAATCCGACTGGTCGACGAACATGGTGATCGGCCGCTTCACATGCCGGCTGACGAGGAACATGTCGGCCAGCGCATCGCGGCTCGGGTCCTCGAGATCGATGACCACGACGTCGGGATCATGCCGCTCGATCTCGGCGACGAGCCCGTTGGTCGCGCCGATGCGGACGAGGTCGGTCAGGCCGCTCTCGCGCAGCCCCTCCTCGATGATGGCGGAGCGCAGCGGATTGGCGTCGACGATGAGGATCCTGAGACCCTGCTTCATGAGCCCGACGAAACTCCCGAGATCGAACGGAACGCAGCTATCGGATGCCTGATGCATCACTCGTGCCGTCGCCGATGTCCAGCGGAGTCAGTGAGGCGTCTCGAACTATCGCTAATGGCTCTCAGTTTTATTTAGAAATGCAATTGCGACTTATTTGCTTCTGGCAAATCGCTGCGCAGCAAAAGGCGCGGTATCGCAGAAGCCGGGTTCGCCCGTCATCATCTCCGCCAGCAACCGACCCGTCACCGGCCCGAGCGTAAAGCCGTGATGGGCATGACCGAAGGCGAGCCAGAGGCCGCGATGGCGCGGCGCCGGGCCGATGATCGGGAGCATGTCGGGCAGGCAGGGGCGAGCGCCGCGCCAAGGCTCGGCATCGACGCGCCGCCCCAGGGGCATAATGCGCCGCGCGACACGTTCGGCCTGGTCGAGCTGCCAGGAATTCGAGGGCTCGTCGCGGCCGGCGAGCTCAATCCCCGTGGTCAGGCGGATGCCGCGCGTCATCCGGGTCAGCATGAAGCCGGCCTGCGTCTCGCAGAGGGGATGCCGCGGATCCGCATCGTCCTCGCCCTCGTAATGCATGTGGTAGCCGCGCTTGAAGCCGAGCGGAAGGCGATAGCCGAGGCGCGTGCAGAGATCGTTCGACCAGGGGCCTAAAGCGACGACCGCCTCCGGCGCCCGCCATTCCTCCGCCCCAACCGGCAGACGCCATCCATCTCCGTGCTGTTGCAGCTCGGCAGCATCGGCGCTCTGCAGCGTGCCCCCGCGGGCAACGAAGAGGGCGGCATAGGCACGCGTCACCGCGCCTGGATCGCGGACAGTGACGGGGTCGCGCCAGTGAATGGCGCCGGCGACCGCGCCCGGCAGCAGCCCCGGCTCCAGGCGCCGGAGCCCTTCCTCGTCGAGCACGTCATAGGCCAGACCATAGGACGAGAGCCCAGCCGCGGTCTCGACCGCCTGCTTCAAGCTGCGCGGCGTGCGGTAGAGATCGATCCAGCCGCCCTCGCGCATCAGCGGGCCAACTCCGGCGTCTTCCGTCCAGCGCCGATGCTCGGTGATGCAGCGCTCGATCAGCGGCAGGATCGCCCGGCCCAGCCTGTCGATCCGCTTGGGAGCCGAATTCCACCAGTAGCGCGCGAGCCAGGGAGCCGTCTTCAGCAGGGCTGCGGGGCGATAGCGGACAGCGACCGAGCGGTTGGAGGCGAAAGCTGCGAGCGTCGCAATATCGCGGGGGAAGGCATAAGGCACGACGGAGGCGCGCTCGATGAGCCCGGCATTGCCATGGCTGGTCTCGGCTCCCGGCTCGCCGCGATCCACCAGCAGGACGGAGCGGCCGCGCTCCTGCAGATGCAACGCCACGCTGACGCCGATGATGCCCGCGCCGAGCACGATCACATCGGCCTGTCGTCCTGCACTCGTCATCGTCTGGAAACGCCCGCCCACATGCCGGAAGTCGTTGCGGCCGGCCGCAGAGAACAGAACGATCCGGCGCGCAGCGTCAACCCCGGAGGATTTCCGGCTGAGCGTAGCTGGCGCCGCGTCGCTTTCCCGAGGGTGCGGCGGCACCTGCCAGGCGGCCGGGATTAACGAATTTTGCCGACTCCAGAAGGGATTGTTAACCAGACATTCGCTCCTATGTCGCGCCGCAGCAGGAATGGGTTGCGTGCTATTCTGGGGGAAGTCGGTGTCTGAGTCGGATCATCTCGCGAGGCGTCTTGCCTTCATACAATTCGGACCGGAAGCTGAGGCCCGGATACGCGACGTCAAAGACGTCGTCACCGCGACGCTTCCGGCGGCGCTGGATGCCTTCTATGGCCGCGTCGCGTCCTTCCCCGAGACCAAGCGCTTCTTCAACGACGCTTCTCACATGGATGCCGCGAAGAAGCGGCAGCTGACCCATTGGGACAAGATCGCGAGCGGCAAGTTCGACCAGGACTATGTCGCGGCCGTATCGGCCGTCGGCCGGATTCACGCTCGGATCGGCCTCGAACCGAGCTGGTATATCGGCGGCTACGCCCTCATCCTCGAGAAGCTCATCACCGGCCTGATCGAGGCGCGCTGGCCCAAGAACGCCTTCGGCGGCCGGATGGCCGGCGCGGCCGAGCGCAGCGCCGAGATCACCGCCGTGGTCAAGGCGGCCATGCTCGACATGGATTACGCGATCTCCGTCTACCTGGAAGCCTCCGAGGCCGCCCGCATCAAGACCGAGGCCGATGCTCGCGCGATCGAGCAGGCCAAGGCTGCGGAGCGCAAGGCGGCCGTCAGCAACGTCACGGCGGGGCTTGCCGCGCTCGCTCAGGGCGACCTGACCTATCGCATGGCCTCGGAGATTCCCGAGGAGTACGCGCAGATCCGCGACCATTTCAACGATGCGATGGACCGGCTCGGCGAGATGGTCAACACGATCAAGGCGAGCTCGGGCAACCTCGCCTCTTCGTCGCGCGAGATCAATTCGGGCGCGGAGGACCTGTCCTCGCGGACCGAGCAGCAGGCTTCCGCGCTTCAGCAGAGCGCCGCCACGACCGAGGAGCTCGCCGCCTCGGTCAAGAGCTCCTCCGAAGCGTCCCGCCAGTCGGTGCAGCTGGCGGACGAGGCGACGAATGTCGCCCGCACCGGCGGCACGATCGTCAAGGATGCGATCGATGCGATGGCGCGCATCGAGCAGGGCTCCAAGAAGATCTCCGAGATCACCGACGTGATCGACGGCATCGCCTTCCAGACCAATCTGCTGGCGCTGAATGCCGCCGTCGAGGCCGCGCGAGCGGGCGACGCCGGGCGCGGCTTCGCCGTCGTCGCTGCCGAGGTGCGGGCGCTGGCCCAGCGTTCCGCCGATGCCGCCAAGGACATCACCGGCCTGATCGCCTCTTCGGACGCCGAGGTCGCGGAGGGCGTGAAGCTCGTGAGGCTCACCGGCGAGACACTGCAGAAGATCGTCGACGCCTCGGCGAAGGTCTCCTCCACCGTGCAGGAGATCGCCGGCGCCTCGCAGGAGCAGGCCAGCGGCATCGATGAGATGAGCCGCACCGTCAGCCACATGGACGACATCACGCAGCAGAATGCGGCGCTCGCCGAGCAGAGTGCAGGCTCCGCCCGCACGCTGCTCGACCAGATCGAGCAGCTGAACCGGATGGTCTCGGCCTTCCGCACGCGGGAGCTGCAGCGGGCGACCGGACCAGCCCGCCGGGCCGCCGCCTGAGCAGGTCCGGCCAACCGGTGGCCCTACGCCTCGAAAGGGCGCCATGCGGCGCCCTTTTTGCTTGATGAGGTGACGCCCGCGCATGCCTGCCGGGCGGACAGCCCGCTTGACTTCAAGCCTCAGCGAGGCTTCGACCGAACAGCATCAAGCAGATGAGGCCGGCACAGTGTCCTTGAACGATGATCTCGACGGCGGCTTCGTGCCGCATACCTCGCATTGGGGCGTCTTTTCGGCGCGCATGCGCGACGGCGAGCTCGAAGTCAGGCCGCATGCCGGCGATCCCGACCCCAACGAGATCATCCAGAATTTTCCTGCGGCGCTGAGGCACCGCGCCCGGATCGCGCAGCCGATGATCCGCCGCGGATGGCTGGAGAACGGGCCCGGCCCCGACGCGCGTCGCGGCAGCGACGAGTATGTCGCGGTGTCCTGGACCAGGGCGCTCGACCTGCTGGGCGCGGAGCTCCTGCGCGTGCGAGACGGCGCCGGCCCCGGCGCGATCTTCGGCGGCTCCTATGGCTGGGCCAGCGCCGGCCGCTTCCACCATGCGCAGAGCCAGATCCACCGCTTCCTGAACGTCGCCTGCGGCGGCTACGTCAAGTCGGTGAACAGCTATTCCTCGGGCTCCTCGCAGGTGCTCGTGCCGCACATCATCGGCGACTATGAGGACCTGACGAAGCGCAACGTCTCCTGGGAGCAGGTGGCCGAGTACAGCGAGATCGTGCTCGCCTTCGGCGGCATGGCGCTGAAGAACTCGATGGTCGCCGGCGGCAGCGTCAGCCAGCATGTCGAGCGCGGCGGAATGCAGCGCGCGGCCGAGCGTGGCTGCGAATTCGTGCTGGTGAGCCCGCTACGCGCCGACCTGCCGGACGAGGCCAAGGCCGAGTGGGTCTCCTGCATTCCCGGCAGCGATACCGCGCTGATGATGGGCATCCTGCACACGCTGGTCAGCGAGGGCCGGCATGACCGCAGCTTCCTCGATCGCTTCACCGTGGGTTGGCCCGTCTTCGAGCGCTACCTGCTCGGCGAGAGCGACGGCCAGCCGAAGGATGCGGCCTGGGCCGCGAAGCTGACCGGCCTCGAGGCCAACGAGATCGTCTCGCTCGCACACCGGCTTCACGGCAAGCGGGCGCTGATCGTCGTGGCGCATGCGCTGCAGCGCGCCGAGCATGGCGAGCAGCCGGTCTGGATGGGCATGGTGCTGGCGGCGGCGCTCGGCCAGATCGGCCTGCCGGGCGGCGGTTACGGCTATGCGCTCGGCGCCATCGCCTATTACGGGCGACGCTACAATGCGGTGCCGGTGGGGACGCTTTCGCAGGCGCGCAACGGCGTCACCGACTATATCCCGGTCGCGCGCATCTCCGACATGCTGCTGCATCCGGGCGAGACCTATCGCTACAACGGCCAGACGCGGACCTATCCCGAGATCAAGCTGGTCTACTGGGCCGGTGGCAACCCGTTCCATCACCATCAGGACCTCAACCGTCTGCGCAAGGCCTTCGCCAAGCTCGACACGCTCGTCGTCCATGAGCTGGCCTGGACGGCCACGGCCCGTCATGCCGACGTGGTGCTCCCCTGCACCATGACGCTGGAGCGCGAGGACATCGGCGCGAACTCGAACGACCCGCTGCTGGTGCCGATGCGCCCGGTCGTGCCGCCCTATGGCGAGGCACGCGACGACTACGCGATCTTCGCCGATCTCTCCGAACGCCTTGGCGCGCGCGAGGCCTTCACCGAGGGGCGCAGCGTCCGGCAATGGCTGGAGCATCTCTATGAGCCGACGCGCGAGGCGCTGGCCGCCAAGGGGCTGCCGGCGCCGAGCTTCGCCGAATTCTGGGCGGGCGAAGGCTTCCTCTTGCCGCAGCAGCCGGACGACGGCGGCAAGCTGCGCGCCTTCCGCGAAGACCCGGAGGGCCGCCCGCTGCCGACGCCGAGCGGCAAGCTGGAGATCTTCAGCGAGACCATCGCGAGCTTCGGCGAGGCGGATTGCCCGGGCCATCCCACCTGGCTCGGCCCGGTGCATGTGCCGACCGCAGCGGATCCCTATGTGCTGGTTGCGAACCAGCCGCGCACGCGGCTGCACAGCCAGTTCGATTTCGGCGGGCACAGCAGCGGCGCCAAGCAGCGCGGCCGCGAGGTCGCCCGCATGCACCCGGATGACGCTGCCGCCCGCGGGATCGCGGATGGCGACATCATCCGCCTCTTCAACGAGCGCGGCGCCTGCCTCGCGAGCGTCGTGCTCACCGACGGCATCCGCCGCGGCGTGATCCAGCTGCCGACCGGCGCCTGGTACGACCCGGCCGATCCGAACGAGGAGAACTCGCTCTGCGTCCACGGCAATCCGAATGTCCTGACGCGCGACATCGGCACATCGGCCCTGGCGCAGGGCTGCACCGGGCAGCTGACCACCGTCAATGTCGAGCGGTTCGACGGCAATCTCCCGCCGATCAACGCCTACGAGCCGCCGGTCTCCGCTTAGAGACGCTCGTACCGCACGCATCACGCCGTCATTCCGGGCTCAAGCACGCAGCGCTTGAGCCCGGAACCCATGAACACTGAGAAAAGAAGAATGGGGCGGATTCGTCTCAGTCTGTTCTTGAAGCCCGGAGTTCATGGGTTCCGGGCTCAGGCCTGCGGCCTGCCCCGGAATGACAGCCTGGTTCCACAGTCAAGCAGCACGCTCAAGCGCCCCCTTTTGAACTGAACGCCAGGGGCCGGAAGCGGCCGACCGCAAGATCGGTCAAGACGGCGGCCGCCTTTGCGCCGATAGTGGCGGGCATGGAGAACGCAGCCGGGAATACCATCAAGGAGATGGTCGCATGGATCGAAGAGCGCCTTGAAGACGAATTGAGTCTCGACGTCATCGCCGGGAAGGCGGGGTACTCGCCGTATTACTTCTCCCGGATGTTCCAGGCCCACACCCGGCGTACCGTGATGGACTATGTTCGCGGCAGGAGACTGGTGAGAGGCGCCAGACGACTCCTCGCCGAACCCGAGTTGCGCCTCGTCGATCTCGCCTTCGATTGCGGGTTCGACTCGCAGGAAGCTTTCACACGCGCCTTCAAACGCCTGTTCGGCACGACCCCCGCTCGCTTCCGCGAGGGCTTTGCCGTCGAACCCATGGAAGGACAGTATCCGATGGCATCGACAGCCGAGAAGACCACGACATCCGTCGAGCGCCTGGGTGAGCTCGTCAAACGCGATCGTTTCATCGTCGCCGGGCCAGCCCGACGTTTCGACGAGACGAACAAGGCCGAGATTCCGCAACTCTGGTCGCGCCTGATGGGAGCGCTGCCCATCGACGGACAGGTCAAGAGCTGCCTGAGCTATGGCGTCGTTTCCAGCGTCGATCGCGACGAATGCACGATCAACTACATGGCCGGTGTCGAGGTCGCCGAGGACGCGGTGCTGCCCGAAGGTTTCGACCGGCAAGCCATAGAGCCCGCCACCTATGTCGTGTTTCGCCTGACCTTCGATGGCGGCCCGATCCATCTGCAGATCGCCGATGGCATGAGGCAGGTCTGGGGCCATCTCATGCCCGAATCCGGGCTGACGCCGACCGGAAAGCCCGATTTCGAATGCTATAACGATCGCAAGCCACTGACCGAGCCGGGCGCGACGATGGGCTATTACGTGCCGGTGCAGGCCTGAGCACTCTCGCCAAAAACAGAGATAAAATCTTGCACCCAATACCCGGGCGGGTTTGTATCGCTGATCTGGCTATCGTTGAGGTATGTTGAGAGGCACCTTCCACTGGGCGCGTCAAATGCCCCACAAGGGCCGCTTCTCTGCTCTAATCTTACGCATATACTGCAATTGAGAAAACCTCCTTAACGTCAATTTAAGCCGATATGCGATAGCTGAGCGCAGCCAACCCGACGGAAGCTGCTCTCTTGTCGAAATCTATTCTGAGATCCGGATTTATTGCATTCGGCGCGCTTCTTCTTGCCGGCACGCAGGGCTTTGCCTTCGAAGAGAAGCCCGAGCCTGAAGAGGCCACCGTCTGCGACGATCTCGACGATGCGCCGACGGATGCCTTCGGCTTCACCGATTCCTCCGGCATCTCCGATCTCGGCCGCGGGAGCTTGGGGCTCACCCTCGGCGGCAATGCTGGCGTGCGCGAAGGCCGCTCGCTCAGCCGCAACGGCAACTTGCAGGGCTCCTACGGCCTGTTTCCCTGCCTTGAGGTCAGTGCTTCGCTGTTCGGCGGCACCACCCGCTCGAAGGTGGCGACCGAGCGCCTGAAGGATCGCAGCTATGGCGGCGGGCTGGAAGCCAAGTACCGGCTGCTCACCCATCGCGACCATGGCTTCGGGCTGGCGCTGGGCGTCGAAACTGGGCTGGAACGCAACAACGACAGGCTGACCGGCCAGTTCTCCAGCTACAACACTGCCTTCAAGCTGATGGCCGATCGTATCATCATCCCCGGTACGCTCTTCGGCGCCGTGAACGTCTCGCACAACCTGATCTGGAACGGCCCGGAACCCTACAGCCGCAGCTCGACGACCGCCGTCAGCGCCTCGCTCGCCTGGCAGGTTCGGGACGGCATCTATCTCAGCGGCGAAGTGCGCCATCTGCGCCAGCAGAACTCATTCGGCATGGGCAATCATGCCGGCCATGCCACCTTCATGGGGCCCGGCATCTACTGGCAGGCGACGGAATCGCTGGCGATCTCGGTGGCCTACAATGTCCAGGTCGCCGGCCATGAGCGGGGGCGCGACCGCCCGCTCGACCTGACCAATTTCAGCCGGCACCTCGCTCAGCTCGATATCGGCTGGACATTCTGATCGGGGCCGGGACGCCCGCGCCTAGCAGGCCGGGTCTCCTCGCGGCCGAAAATGCGACGATACAGGGGGGTTCCATGATCTCGTCCTCTTTCGCGGAGATCCGGCCGACCGGCGCAGACCGCATCGGGAAGCTCCGCCGCAGCCTGATCGCCGCCGTGCTCGTCGCACTGCCGAGCCTCCAGCCGGCCAAGGCCGAGGTCACCCTGCCGAAGATCGAGGCTCTTCTGCCAGACCTTGAGAAGCAGGCCGCGGCCGGCATGACTGCGTTCGGCGTCCCCGGAGTCGCCATCGGCGTCGTCTTCGACGACAGGCTGATCTACAGCAAGGGCTTCGGCGTCAGGACGGCCGGCAAGCCCGAGACCGTCACGCCGGATACCCTCTTCCAGATCGGCTCGACGACGAAGGCCTTCCTCGCGACATCGATCGCCCAGGCCGTCGATGCCGGCCGGCTGAAATGGGCGGACCCGGTCATCGATCACCTGCCGGCCTTCCAGCTGGCCGATCCCTGGATCACACGCGATTTCCGGATCCTCGACCTGGCCGCGCAGCGTTCCGGCCTGACGCCCTACGTCAATGACGGCCTGGCCCTGCTGGGCTACGACACGGACACGTTGATCCGCTCGCTGCGCGTCGCGCCGCAGACGGGGATATTCCGTTCGGACTTCCGCTACCTCAACATCCCGCATGTTGTCGGCGGCGAGATCGTGGCCAAGGTCAACGGCACGAAGTCCTGGTTCGAGTCGGTGAAGCGCAGCCTGCTCGATCCCCTCGGCATGACGTCGACCAGCATGAGCGCCGAAGCCATCGACCAGGCGCTCAACCATGCCGTCGGCCACAGGCCGGAAGGACGACCCGTCCCCATCCCCTTCCATTTCGCCTTCCCTTATTCGGTGGGGCCGGCCGGCGCGCTGAACTCCCATGTGAAGGACATGGCGCAGTGGCTGCGTCTGCATCTAGGGCGCGGCCAGTTCGACGGTAAGGTTCTCGTCTCGGAGGCGAATCTCGACGTCACCTGGACGCCCCGTGTCGCGATGAACGAGCGCATGGGCTATGCGGTGGGCTGGGCCGCCTCCGCCACGCCGAATGGCCGGATCATCTGGCACAATGGCGGGACGACCGGCTTCGGCGCCCATGTCGGCTTCCTGCCCGACCACAAGGTCGGCATCGTCATCCTGACCAATCTCGGCAGCCCCTCCATGGCCGATTCACTGGCGCAGTGGTTCTACGACCGGGCGCTCGGCAATCCGCAGGTCGATAATATCGCGCTGGGCGCCGCGGCCGCGCGGGCCGCCCAGGAGCATGAGCGCAAGGAGCGGGAAGCCTTCCAGGCAGGCCCTCTGCCGGCGCGCGCAGCGGAATTCGCCGGCAGCTACACGTCCCCCGTTCTCGGGACCGCGACCATCGCGATCGTCGACGGCAAGCTGCGCATGACGCTCGAGCAAACCGAGGCCGTCGCCGCGCTGGAGCCCGTCAAGGACGAGCCAAGCCTGTTCGCGGCAAGCCTCATCGGGACGGGCGCCTTCGCGCCGGTTGTCGCAATGACCGGCGAAGCCGTCTTCACCCAGCTGCGTTTCGAGCGTGACGGCGCAGGCCGCCCCGTGATGCGCTGGCTCTCGCCGGAGCTTCCCCATGTCTTCACGCGCGAGCCGGGCTGACGAGCCCGCGGCCAAGCGCCAACCCGATGGTGGAACCATGAGCATTCAGTCCCGCTTCCCAGTCCTCACCGCCCTCTGCCTGGCTCTCGCGGCTGCGGCTCCCATGGCTCAGGCCGCGCCAATCCGCGCGACCATGCCGGCGACGGCATGGGACGGCGTCGAGCCCGCACGCAACCTGCTGCGCGGCTTCGCCGATTTCCTGAGCGACGACGACAACTACGTCCACGACGACCACTACGACTGGCAGGCCTATCGCAACTCGACATCCCGCAAGGAGCGCATCCAGGATTATTACGAGATGCAGCGGGAAGCGCAGAAGGACTACTGGAAGCAGCAGAAAGAAGCGCAGAAGAAGATGATCAAGCAGCAGCGAGGCTGGTGAGCCGCGCTCATGCTGGTCGTTGAGCCGATGACCGAGTTCTGCGGCCTCGGCGACTAGCTGCGCGCCGGTCGCGCCCAGGGGCGGCGCCGGTCGTCAGCGGCCGCGTGATCCGCGATCTGCGCAGCGAAGGAGCGGGTGACGTCGATGTCGTCCCAGCCGTTGAGCAGTTGCTCCCGCCAGACCGCGTCCACGCTCAGAGCCGCCGAGCGATTGCCCCAGCGGACGTCGAGCGCCTCCAGATCGACGGTGACCTGCAGATCGGGCGTGGCCTGCACGGCCGCGAGCAGGTCCTCGATGTCGCTCTCGGCGAGCACGCCCGGCAGCAGCCCGTTCTTGACCGCGTTCGAGGCGAAGATGTCACCGAAGGTCGGGGCGAGCACGACCCGGACGGCGTGATCCGCCAGAGCATAGACCGCCGCCTCGCGCGATGAGCCGGAGCCGAAGTTGCGTCGTGCCACGAGGATCTTCGCCTCGCGCCACCCTGCCCGGTTCAGGGGAAAGTCCGGCCGCTCCACGCCCGCCTCGTCGCGGCGCATGTCGTGCAGCAGGAAGCCGCCATACCCCTCCGAACGCGGGCGCTTCATGAAGCGCGCCGGGATAAGCTGGTCGGTATCGACATTGGCGAGGCCGAGCGGGCAGGCAACTCCGGACACGATGCGTAGGGGTTTCAAGAGCGCCCCTCCAGCAAGGGCCGGACATCGACGAGGCGGCCGGCGATGGCGGCCGCGGCGACCATGGCCGGCGACATCAGATGCGTGCGTGAACCGGGGCCCTGGCGGCCACGGAAGTTGCGGTTCGTCGTCGAGGCGCAGCGCTCGCCGGCGGGCACGCTGTCGCCGTTCATGCCGACGCACATCGAGCAGCCCGCTTCCACCCAGTCGAGCCCGGCCGAGCGGAAAATCCGGTCCAGCCCCTCTTCCTCCGCCAGCTGCTTGATGAGCGCGGAGCCGGGCGAGACCAATCCCGGCACCGCAGCCTTGCGCCCGGCCAGCACGCTTGCGGCGGCACGGAGATCCTCGATGCGGGAATTGGTGCAGGAGCCGATAAAGACGCGATCGATCGCGATGTCGCTGAGGCGCTGCCCGGCCCGCAGACCCATATAATCGAGTGCCGCGCGGATCGTCGCGGCGCGCGCTTCGTCGGTCTCGCGCGAGGGGTCCGGCACGGCGGCGTCGATCGGCAGCGCGTCCTCGGGGCTCGTCCCCCAGGTCACCACCGGAGCGATCGTCGCGGCGTCCAGGCGGATCTCGCGGTCGAACTCCGCATTCGCATCGCTCTTCAGCGTCCGCCAATCCTCGATCGCACGGGCGAGCACGTCGCTCTTCGGTGCGAAGGGGCGCCCCTCGATCCAGCGGAAGGTCGTCTCATCAGGCGCGATCAGGCCGCAGCGGGCGCCGGCTTCGATCGACATGTTGCACATGGTCATGCGGCCGGCCATCGGAAGATCCCGCACGGCGGAGCCAGCATATTCAACGGCGTGGCCACGTGCCCCATCGGCGCCGATGCGCGCGATGATCGCGAGGATGAAATCCTTGGCGCCGACGCCTGGAGCCGGGCGCCCGTCGACGCTGATCCGCATGCGCTTGGGCTTCTTCTGCCACAGCGTCTGCGTCATCAGCACATGCGCCACCTCGGAGGCGCCGATGCCGAAGGCATAAGCGCCGAAGGCCCCATGCGTCGAGGTGTGGCTGTCGCCGCAGACCATGGTCAGCCCCGGCAGCGTCAGCCCCTGCTCGGGGCCGACCACATGCACGATGCCCTGCCGCGGGTCCTTCATCCCGAACAGCTCGATGCCATGACGCGCCGTATTGGCTTCGAGATCGTCGATCATGCGCGCGATCTCGGGATTGGCGATGTGGTCGCGATCACGCGTCGGCACATAGTGGTCGGCCACGCCAAAGGTCAGCCCGGGCTCGGCGACCACCCCGTCACGCGCCGCGAGTTGCGCGAAGGCATGGAAGGAGCCTTCGTGGACGAAATGCCGATCGATCCAGAGCAGCGCATCGCCGGATGGGCGCTCGACGATGACGTGGCTGTCCCACAACCTGTCGAACAAGGTGCGCGGCGCACTCCTTGCTTCCCGTTCCGCGGCTGCGAGCGATCCCGCCATGGCGACCTCCGATGCCCGTCGAAAATAGCGATCGCGCGGCTTGACGCAAGTCAGTTGTTCTATACGCTAGACAACTAGCTGTCCTGATATTCAGTCAACCAGCTCGTCTGCGGGGAGCGCGCTTGGACGCATCGCTCGAACCTCTGAAGGCCCGGCGCCTCTCCTTGCTGCTGCGCGAGCGCATCGCCAGCGGCGAGATCGCGCCCGGCTCGCGGCTAGCGAGCGAACCGGCTCTGGCGCTGGAGCACGGCGTCTCGCGGGTGACGGTGCGGCGCGCGCTGGACAGCCTGGCGGCGGAGGGGTTGATCGACCGCCGCGTAGGCTCCGGCACCTTCGTGCGCGTGCCGGATGCGCCGGCGCCGATCGTCGCCGACTTCGCGAACATGCTCACCCATCTCGTCGAGATGGGCCGGCGCACCGGCGTGCGCCTCGTTTCCTTCGCTTACGCCCAGCCGCCCGAAACGGTCTCGCAGGCGCTGGGACTCAAGCCCGGTGAGCGGACGCAGCGCTCAGTGCGCGTGCGCCTGATCGACGGCCACCCCTTCTCCTACCTCACCACCCATGTGCCGGAGCGCATCGGCCTGACCTATTCCGAGGCTGATCTCGCCAGCGTCCCGCTGCTGACGCTGCTGGAGCGTTCGGGCACCGTGATCGAGCGCGCGAACCAGACGATCAGTGCGACGCTCGCCAGCCCCGATGTCGCCGAGGCGCTCGGGCTCGAGATCGGCTCGCCGCTGCTCTCGCTGACCCGCATCGTCTTCGGGCCGGATGGGCAGGGCGTAGAGCATCTGCACGCGCTCTACCGGCCCGATCGCTACGCGTTCCAGCTCGAACTGGAACGCGCAGGCAACGCTTCCGAGCGGCGCTGGTCGCCTGCGCCTGCCCGCGGGACGGGCGGCTGAGGAGCGGCGCCGAACCCGAGCTGACATGACGGAAATGCCGGCATCAGACCGGCGAACGACAGAGGAGAACGAGCTTTGACACAGAAGACGGAGATTTCCCGCCGCGGCCTTCTGGCCACGGCCGCAACCGGCGCCGCGGTCATCGCGATGCCGGGCCTCGTGCGGGCGCAGACGCCTGCGATCAAGGTCGGCATCCTGCAGCCGGTGACGGGCGCCCTCGCCTATGACGGCCAGCAGGGCCAGATCGGCGCGGAAGCCGCGATCAAGGCCATCAACGACGCCGGGGGCATCAAGGCGCTCGGCGGCGCCAAGCTTGAAATGGTGTTCGGCGATGCCCGCTCGACACCCGAGGGCGGCACGGCCGAGGTCGAGCGCATGCAGGCGGAAGGCGTCGTCGCCATCGTCGGCGGCTTCGCATCGCCGATCTGCCTCGCGGCCTCGCAGGCGGCGGCGCGCTACGACCTGCCCTACATCGTCGATGTCGGCGTCGCCGATACCATCGTCACCCGCGGGCTCAAGAACACGTTCCGCTTCGGCCCCGGCTTCGGCATGGTGACGAAGACGGCGCTGGAGAACCTCGCCAAGCTCAACGACGCAGCCGGCAAGCCGGCGAAGACCGTCGTGCTGGTGCATGAGGACGGGCTGTTCGGCTCTGGCCTCGCCAAGCTGATGCAGGCGGAGCTACCGAAGCTCGGCTTCGAAGTGCTCGACACCATCGCCCATCCGACGCCTGCGCGCGACATGTCGAACATCGCGCTGCAGATCCGCTCGAAGAACCCCGACCTCGTCATCCCGTCGAGCTATTACGGCGAGTTCGCCCTGCTGGCGCGCACGATGCAGCAGCAGCGCATCCGTCCGAAGGGCATCTATGCGGTGCTCAACGGCGCCGCCTCGAACTATCGCTTCGTGAAGGAATTCAACGAAGCCGCGCAGTTCGTCATGGACTGCAACCACTGGCACGACCCGCGCAAGCCCGTCGCCGAGGCCCTGCGCAAGCAGGTGGAGGCTTCCGGCAAGTTCTGGACCTACAATATTCCGCTGAACTACTCCTGCGTCGGCCTGCTGGCGGACGCGATCGAGAAGGCCGGTTCGACCGACAAGGCCAAGGTGACCGAGGCGCTCGCGAACTCGACCTATGCCGGCCACATCATGCCTTACGGCCCGACCAAATTCGTCAACGGCCAGAACCAGGGCGGCGCGCCGGTGAACACCCAGATCCAGGGCGCCGAGATCAAGGTGATCTTCCCCACCGACTTCGCCGACGCCAAGCCGGTCTTCCCGCGCCCGGCCTGACGCGCCGCTGCCGCATCGGAGAAGGGCCATCGCCCCTCTCCGCCGTCACATCGTCCCGCGGCGCCCACTGCGCCGCGGCCCCTCGTCCGGCCTGCTGGCCGCCTTCTCGGCGACGCGAGAAGGAAGGATTCGAATGCTCGCACCCGACATCATTCTCGCGGCCGTGCTCAACGGGCTGATGACCGGCTCCGTCTATGCTCTGGTCGCGCTCGGGCTGACGCTCGTCTACGGCGTGCTGCACATCATCAACTTCGCGCATGGCGCAACGCTGACGGCGGCCATGTTCGCGGTCTATGTGGCGCATGCCGTGCTGGGCATCGACCCCTATCTCGCTCTGCTGCCGATCACCCTGCTCTTCTTCGTCCTGGGCTATGCAGTGCAGCGCTTCGTCATCGGTCCTGCGAGCCATGGCGAGGATCGCAACATCCTGCTGGTCACGCTCGGGCTTTCGATCGTGATCGAGAACGCGATGCTCGCTATGTTCCGCTCCGATACGCGCTCGATCGACGTGCCCTACGCGTTTGAATCGATTGATCTCGGCTTCACCTTCGTCGCCGTCCCGCGCGTCGCCGCCTTCGGCGTGGCGATCATCGTCGCGCTGCTGCTCGGCTTCCTGCTGCGCGCGACCGATACGGGCCGGGCGATCCGCGCCGTCGCGCGGGAGAAGACCGGCGCGGCGCTCGCCGGCATCGATGTGCCGCACATCTATGCCGTGACCTTTGGGCTGGGCGCGGCCAGCGTCGCCATCGCCGCCTGCCTGCTGATGCCGACCTTCTATGTCACGCCGCGCGCCGGCAACGCCTTCGTGCTGGTGGCCTTCACCATCGTCGTTCTCGGCGGCATGGGCTCGATCCCCGGCGCGCTGCTCGGCGCCCTCTTCATCGGCGTCGTCGAAAGCCTTTGCGGGCTCTTCCTGGGCGAGAGCCTCGGCCAGATCGGCATCTTCCTGATCTTCATCCTGGTGCTCCTGGTGAAGCCAACCGGCCTGTTCGGAGCGCGCGCATGATCCGCGCCTATGGCCCCGCACTCGTCCTGATCGGCGTCGCCGCGCTGGTGCCTTTCGCCATCACGGCGAACACCGTCCTGAACTTCATCGTCTTCGCGCTAATCATCGCGCTCGCGGCCCAGGGCTGGAATGTGCTCGGCGGGCTGGCCGGCCAGTTTTCGTTCGGGCACGCCGCGTTCTTCGGCAGTGGCGCCTATACGGCCGCGCTGCTGCAGACGCATTGGGGCGTCAACGCCTGGATCGCCTTCGGGCTCGGAATTCTGATCGCCGGAGCCGTCGGCTGGATCATCGGCTTCCTGAGCTTCCGCTCGGGATTGCGCGGCTCCTACTTTGCGCTGGTGACGCTCGCCTTCGCCGAGGTCTTGCGCATTCTCGCCAACGCATCGGCGTTCACCGGCGGCGCGGCCGGGACGCTGGTGAAGCTCGATGTCCGGGCGGCGAACTTCCAGTTCTCCAGCCGCGCCGCCTTCGTCTGGATCGCGCTCGCCCTCGTCGGCTTCGTGCTGATCATGACCATCGCGATCATGCGCTCGCGCTTCGGCGCCTGGCTGACGGCGGTCCGCGAGAACGAGGATGCGGCGCGCGCGCTCGGCGTCGATACGCTCGCGGTCAAGCTCAAGGCGATCACGCTGTCGGCGGCGATCACCGGAGCTGCCGGCGCACTGTATGTGCAGTATTATCTCTATCTCGATGCCGGCATCGCCTACGGACCCTGGATTTCGATCGAGGCCCTTGTCGCACCGATCGTCGGCGGCATCGGAACGGCCTTCGGCCCGATCCTCGGCGCCGCCGCTCTGCATGGCTTCGGCGAACTCACCAAGCTTTTTGCCGGCGGCATCCCCGGCGTCGACCTCGTGCTCTACGGCCTGCTGCTGATCGCGACCATCGCCTTCGCGCCGGACGGGATCGTGGGCCTGCTGAAGCGCCTAGCACGCGGCTTCGGCAGTGGGAGGGCTCGCTGATGCTCTCGGTTCAATCGCTCACGAAGCGCTTCGGCGGGCTGGTCGCGGTCGATTCCGCCAGCCTCGATGTCGCGGAAGGCTCGATCGCCGGGCTGATCGGCCCCAACGGCGCCGGAAAGACCACGCTCTTCACCCTCGTCGCCGGCTTCGAGAAGCCGAGTTCCGGCACGGTCTCCTTCGCCGGAGAGGATGTGACGGCGCTGCCGGCGCATCAGCGGGCCGTGCTCGGCATCGCGCGCACCTTTCAGATCGTGCAGCCCTTCGCCGGTCTGTCCGTCGTCGAGAACATCGCCGTCGGCGCCTATCTGCGCCACCCGGGCCGGGCGGAGGCTCAGGCCAAGGCGCGCGCCGTCGCCGATCTGGTGGGGCTCGGCGGCCAGCTCGAGCAATCGGCCGCGGCGTTGACGGTCGCCGGCCGCAAGCGGCTGGAACTGGCGCGAGCGCTGGCGACCGAGCCGCGGCTGCTGCTGCTCGACGAGGTGCTCGCCGGCCTCAACCCCTCCGAAATCCGCGACATGATCCCGGTCATCCGCAACATCCGCGACCGCGGCGTGACGATCCTGATGGTCGAGCACGTCATGCAGGCGGTGATGAGCCTGTGCGAGCACATCCATGTGCTCGCACAGGGCCGTATCATCGCGCAGGGCAAGCCGGCCGAGATCGCCAGCGACCCTGCCGTGATCGAGGCCTATCTCGGCCAGGGCGCCGCCAAGCGTCTGCAGGCCCAGCCGGCGGGAGGCCCCGATGCTTGAGGTAAAGGGTCTCGTCGCGGGGTATGACGGCACGGAGGTGCTGCGCGGCATCGATCTTTCGGTCGGCGCGGGCGAGGTCGTCGCCGTGCTCGGCGCCAACGGCGTCGGCAAGACGACGCTGAACCGCGCCCTCTCCGGCCTCATCAAGCCGCGCGTGGGCTCGATCCGCTTCCAGGAGACGGAAATCGGCGGGCTCAAACCGGCCGCGATCGTCTCGGCCGGGTTGATCCATGTGCCGGAAGGGCGCCGCATCTTCCCGAATATGAGCGTGCGCGACAATCTCGTGCTCGGCAGCTACCGGCGCGGCAAGCCGGGGCGGCAGGCCAATCTGGAGCGCATCTTCACGCTCTTCCCGCGCCTGCGCGAACGGGCGGCACAGGCGGCCGGAACGCTCTCAGGCGGCGAACAGCAGATGCTTGCGATCGGCCGCGGGCTAATGGGTGAGCCCAGGCTCCTGATCCTCGACGAGCCCTCGCTGGGCCTGTCGCCCCTGCTGGTCGAGGAGATGTTCGCGCTGGTCGCCCGCATCGCGGCCGATGGGCTGGCGGTGCTTCTCGTCGAGCAGAACGTCGTCCAGTCGCTGGAGCTCGCTGCGCGCGCCTATGTCCTCGAGAACGGCCGCATCGTCGTCTCCGGAAAAGCCTCGGACATCGCTGCCGACCCCGCCCTCAAACATGCCTATCTCGGATTGTGAGGTCACCATGACCATCCATCTCCAGGCGGAACCCGTGATGAGGCGGCCGGAAACGCCGGCCTGGCTCGAAGAGCTGGCGGCCTTCTGCGCCAATCTCCGGTTCGAGGCGCTGCCCGAGCCGGTCGTCGCCCGCACCCTGCAGGTTATCGGCGATTCGATCGCGGCCATTGCGGCAGGCGCGCAGGAGCCGGAGACGATCGCGTTGGCGCAGCGCATGGCCGCAACGGACGACTTGAACGGAACAGCCGTGATCGGGAGCGGGCGGCGCGCCGCGCCCGCGCTGGCAGCGTTCCTGAACGGCACCGCCGGCACGATGCTGGAACTCGACGAGGGCAACCAGTTCTGCCGCGGCCATCCCGGCATCCATGTCGTTCCGGCCGTGCTCGCCGCCGCGCGCGGCCTGAAGGCGAGCGGCCGCGACATCGTCACCGCCATCGCGCTGGGCTACGAGATCGGCGCGCGCATCGGCATTGCTTCGAAGCTGCGCATCACGATGCACCCGCACGGCACCTGGGGCACGGTCGGAGCGGCTGTCGCCATCGCCTGGCTCAACCGGCGCGACGCGGCCGCGATGGTCGAAACGATCAATGTCGCCTCCTCGCTCGGCCTTTCGACGAGCCGCCGCACGATGCTGGAGGGCGGCACGGTCCGCAACAGCTTCGCCGGCTTCTCCAACCAGATCGGCCTGATGGTCGGCGATCTCGTAGCCGCCGGCTTCACCGGGGAGGCCGATGGGCTCGGCACCGTCTACGGAACCGTCATCGCCGATGACTGGCGCCCGGAGGAGATGATCGCCGAGCTGGGCACCCGCTGGGAAATCGCCCGCAACTATTTCAAGCGCCACGCCTGCTGCCGCTACAATCACGGCTCGCTCGATGCGCTCGCCCAGATCGTCGCCGGAGAAGGTGGGCGGATCGCGCCCGCGGCGATCGCACGCATCGATATCGCGACCTATGTCTGGGCGGCGCAGCTCGCGGGCCAAGAGCCACACAACATGCTGGCGGCGAAATTTTCGCTGCCCTTCTCGATCGCGACGACAATCGTCCACGGCGCAGCGACGGTGCCCGCCTTCCGCGAGCCCGCTCGCACCGACGAGACTATCCGCGACCTCGCCCGCCGCATCTTCGTCCGCGAGGATTCGGAGGCGACGGCGAAGCTGCCCGCCCTTCGCCCCGCCCGCGTGACGATCACACTGACCGACGGGCGCGTGCTGGAAGCGCAGGCGCTCACCAATCGGGGGGACACGGAAGATCCCTACACCCCTGCCGAAGTGCGCCAGAAATTCTTCGATCTCACCGTCCCCGTCTGGGGGCAGGCGCATGCCGAGGCCATCATCGCCGCCGTCGACGGCCTGATCGCAAGCGATCTGATCGACCCGCTCGACACCTTGCTGGCCGCGCAGCCGGCAACCAGGACCTGATCCCATGACAATCCAGTCGCTCAAGGCCCGCTTCGGCAGGCCGGATATCGTTCTCGCACCGGGCGTCTACGACGCGCTCACGGCCTCGCTCGCCGAGGCGGCCGGCTTCGAGGCGCTCTACGTCTCCGGCGCCTCGATCGCCTATACGCATCTCGGCCGGCCCGATATCGGCCTCGTATCGATGGCCGAGGTGGCCGAGACCATCACCATGATACGCGACCGCGTGGCAGCGCCGCTGATCGTCGATGCCGATACCGGCTATGGCAACGCGCTCAACATGCAGCGCACGATGCGCCTGTTCGAGCGCGCTGGCGCCAATGCGCTGCAGATCGAGGATCAGAGCTTCCCGAAGCGCTGCGGCCACCTCTCCGACAAGGGCGTGATCCCGCTCTCCGAGATGGTCGGCAAGATCAAGGCTGCGGCCGATGCGCGGATTTCGGCCGAGACGCTGATCATCGCGCGGACAGACGCCATCGCGGTCGAGGGCTTCGACAAGGCGATCGAACGGGCGCGGGCCTATGCCGAGGCGGGTGCGGATCTGCTGTTCGTCGAGGCGCCGGGCTCGGCCGACGAACTCTCGCGCGTCACCGGCGAGCTTGGGGGCGTCGTTCCGCTCATGGCCAACATGGTCGAGGGCGGGCGCACGCCGATCAAATCGGCGCAGGCGCTGGAAGAACTCGGTTTCTCGCTGGTGATCTTCCCCGGTGGCATTGTGCGCGCGCTCGCCCGGGCCGCGCAGGATTTCTATGCCAGCCTGCGCGCCAACGGCACGACCGAGCCGTTCCGCGACCGCATGTTCGATTTCGACCAGCTCAACGCGGTGATCGGCACACCGCAGATGATCGCCGCCGGACGGGCCTATGAGGGCAAGCCGTGACCACCGCGCTCGATCCCGTCACGCTCGCGGTTCTGAAGGGACGCCTCGAGCAGATCGCCAACGAGATGGACGCGACGCTCTACCGCTCCGCCTTCAACCCGATCATCGCCGAAGCGCATGACGCCTGCCACGGCCTCTACCATGCGACGACCGGCGACACGCTGGTGCAGGGCACGTCGGGCCTGCCGATCTTCGTCGGCGCCATGGCCTTCGCGGTGCGCGCGGTGATCGCGCGCGTCGAAGCGGGCGCGGCGAACGAACCCGGCGACACCTGGCTCTTCAACGACCCCTATGAGGGCGGCACGCATCTCAACGACATGCGGCTCGTCCGGCCGATCTTCCGCGACGGCGCGCTGTTCTGCTGGCTCGCATCGGTCGGCCACTGGCTCGATGTCGGCGGAAACGTGCCCGGCAACTTCAACGCACGGGCGACCGAGAGCTTCCAGGAAGGTTTCCGGATTCCGCCGGTCAAGCTGGTGCGCAAAGGCGAGTTCCAACCGGACATCGTCGAGATCCTGAATGCCAATTCGCGCCTGCCGCAGTCGAACTGGGGGGACCTCAACGGCCAGCTCAACGCACTCGATCTCGGCGAACAGCGGCTTGCGGCGCTGCTGGACGAATATGGCGTCGAGACCGTTTCGACGGCGCTCGACGGCTTCAGCGCCCGCGCCGAAGCCCTGATGCGCGCCGAGATCGCCGCCCTGCCCGATGGCCATTACGTCTTCGACGACTTCCTCGACAATGACGGCATCAGCGACGAGCCGCTGAAGATCGCGCTCGACCTGACGATCGCGGGCGACGCGATGACGCTCGATTTCTCGCGCTCGGCGCCGCCCTGCCGCGGCCCGCTGAACATCGCCTATTCGACCGCGGTCGCCTGCTGCTATGTCGCGCTCAAGCACATCTTTCCGCATGTGCCGGCCAATGCCGGCGTGCTGAAGCCGATCACCTTCATCATCCCGGAAACGACGCTACTGGGTGTGAAGCCGCCCAAGCCCGTCGGCGGCTACACCGAGACGATCCTGCGGGTGATTGACACCGTCTTCGGCGCTTTCGCGGCCATCGCGCCCGGGCGGGCCAACGGCTCGCCCTATGCGACGATCAACGCCCTTTCCCTCGCCGGTCATCGCGACGATGGCGGACGCTATGTGATGTTCTCCTTCTTCGGCGGCGGCCTCGGCGGCAACCCGGAAGGCGACGGCCTCAACCACGGCAACAATCCGATCTCGACCGCGACCATCCCGCCGGCGGAGATCCTGGAGGCAGCCTATCCGGTGATGTTCACGCAATGGGCGCTGCGGCCGGATTCGGCCGGGCCGGGGCGCCATCGCGGCGGCTGCGGCGCGATCTACGAGATCGAGGCGCTGGCTGCAGGGGGCGCCGACGTCTTCCTGCTCGGGGAGCGCGGCAAGTTCCCGCCCTTCGGCGTCGTCGGCGGGCAGGCTGCGGCGACCAACCGCTTCATCTACGACACGCCGGACGGGCCGCAGTCGCCGCCGCTGGTCACGAAGATCGCCGATATCCACATCACCAAGGGCCAGCGCGTCCGGCTCGAAAGTCCGGGGGGGGGTGGCTATGGCCCGCCGGATGAGCGCGAACCCGCCAGCGTCGCCCGCGACGTGGCGAACGGCTATGTCAGCGCCGAAGCGGCACGGAACATCTACCGCGTCGCGCTCGACGCATCCGGCGCCGTCGATGCGACGGCGACCGCAGCACTGCGTTCGGAAGCCCGCTGATGACCACGACCTCCACGCCCAAGGCCGTCGTCGGCGTCGATGTCGGCGGCACCTTCACCGATCTGTTCTGGTTCGACGAGGCGGCCAAGCGCTTCCGCACTGCCAAGGTGCCCTCCCAGCGCGGGGACGAAGCCAAGGGCTTCATCGCGGGCCTCTCGACCTTCGGGCCGGTTGCCGGGCTCTCCTCGATCGTGCACGGCACGACCGTCGGGACCAATGCGCTGCTGGAACGCAAGGGCGCGCGCGTCGGCGTCATCACCACGCCGGGCTTCCGCGATGCACTGGAAATGCGCCGCCGCGACCGGCGCCAGACCTGGGGGCTCTGGGGCGATTTCACGCCGGCCGCCTCCCGCGACTGCCGGCTGGAAGTGCCCGAGCGCACGCTCGCGGACGGCACGGTCCGCACCGCCGTCGATCTCGACGCGGTGCGCGCCGCCGCGCGAGACCTCGTCGGCAAGGGCTGCGAAGCGCTGGCAATCATCTTCGTCAACGCCTATGCGAACCCGCAGAACGAGCGCGCCGCGCTGGAAGCCGCCCGCGAAGTCTGGCCGAACGAGCATATCGCCTGCTCCTCCGCGATCCTGCCGGAGATCCGCGAGTTCGAGCGGGCCTCCACAACCGCTCTCAACGCCACGCTCCAGCCCGTCGTCGGCTCCTATCTCGGCCGGCTCGAAGATGCGCTGGCTGAAGACGGCTTCGCCGGGCGCTTCCACATCGTGCAGTCGAATGGCGGCGTGATGTCGACCACGACCGCCCGGCGCCTGCCGGTCCGCACGGCGCTTTCGGGACCTGCCGCAGGTGTCATCGCCGCCGCAGCGATCGCCCGCGCCGCCGGCTATCCGGACATCATCACCGGGGACCTCGGCGGCACCTCCTTCGACGTCTCGCTGATCGCGGGCGGGCAGGCGGCGCTGGCCGCCCAGAACACCATCGACTTCGGGATGGTGATCCGCACACCGATGATCGAGATCACCACGATCGGCGCCGGCGGTGGCTCGATCGCCCGCGTCGATGCCGGCGGGTTGCTCGAAGTCGGCCCCGAGAGCGCAGGCTCCCGGCCCGGCCCGGTCTGCTACGGCCAGGGCAACACCCGGCCGACGCTGACCGATGCCAATCTGGTGCTCGGCCGCATCGACGGCTCGAAGCCGCTCGGCACGCTGCAGAGGCTCGATGTCGAAGCCGCGCGCGCGGCCATCGCGAAAGAGATTGCCGAGCCGCTGGGGCTCGACGTCATGGCGGCGGCGGAAGCGATCGTGAAGATCGCCAATGCCCGCATGGCTGGCGCGATCCGGCTCGTCTCGATCGAGCGCGGGCATGACCCGTCGCGCTTCATGGCCATGCCCTTCGGCGGCGGCGGCGCGCTGCATGCCGGCGCGCTGATCAAGGAGGTGGGCCTCAAGGGCGCGCTGGTGCCGCGCTTCCCCGGCGTGACCTCGGCGCTGGGCTGCGTCATCGCGGATATTCGGCATGACGGCGTCCAGACGCTCAACCTGATGCTAGATGGACTTGATGCCAGCGCGCTCGACGCACGCATGGTCGAGGCTGGGCGCGAGGCCCATGCCGTCGTCGCGGGTGCCGGGCTCTCGGTCGATCGCATCGACGTGCTCTACGAGCTCGACATGCACTATCTCGGGCAGACGCACACCGTTTCGGTGCCGCTGCCGGTCACGCTCGGAGCACAAGGGACCGGTATCACCACGGAGATCGTCCGGGAGGCCTTCGAGGCCGCCTATGGCGCGGCCTTCAGCCGTTTGCTGCCGGGCATCCCCGTGCGCATCGTCACGCTGCGCAGCGCCGCCATCGGCCGGCGCCCAGCCTTCGATCTCGCGGCGCTGGCGCCCGAGGCCGGCGCCAGCCTCGCGGACGCCCGCCGCGGCGAGCGCCAGGTCTATCTCGACGGCGCCTGGCATGAGACGGCGATCTGGTCGCGCCTCGACATTCCCGTCGGCAGCCGGATCGAAGGGCCGGCGATCCTCGAGCAGCCGGATGCGACCATCCTGCTCGACCCGGACCTCGCCGCCGAGGTCGACGCCTTCGGCAATCTCGTGATCGTCAGGAGCTGAACCATGGCCGGCCCCATCTCCGCGCTGGATCGGACCGCGCTGCTGATCGTCGATCTGCAGAACGACTTCATTCATCCCGACGGCGCCTATGCGCGAGGCGGGGCCGCCGCCCCCGAAGCGCAGGCCCTGCCCGACCGGCTGAAACCGCTGGCGGAGGCGATGCGCGCCCGCGGCGGGCTCATTGCCGCCACCCAGTTCACGCTCGTGCCCGGCCGCGGCGGCGAGCCGCTGATCTCGCCGCATCTCAAGCAGATGCGGCCCTTCCTCAAGCGCGGGGACTTCCTGCCGGGCAGCTGGGGCCAGCAGGTGGTGGACACGTTGCAGCCGGTCGACATCGCCGTCGAGAAGATCGCCTATTCGGCCTTCTACCAGACGCGGCTGGAATGGCTGCTGCGCAAGCTCGGGATCGACCATCTCGTCGTCGGCGGCATCGTCACCAATGGCGGCGTGGCGTCTACGGTGCGGGATGCCCATGTCCGCGACATCGACGTCACCGTGCTGGAGGATGGCTGCGCCGCGCCCACGCCTGCCATGCATGCTGAAGCCATCGCGGGGCTGAAGCCAGTGGCACGGATCGCGAGCATCGCCACGGTGCTCGGCGAGGTCGCGGCACTGTGAGCGCCGTCCTGCCCGCGGACGGCATTGCCTTCGAGGCCGAGGCCGATGTGGTGATCGTCGGTGCCGGTGCGGCCGGCCTCGTCGCGGCGCTCGCGGCCAGCGAGGCCGGCGCGGATGTCGTCGTGGTCGAGCGCGACGCCGTGCCCAGCGGCTCCACCGCGCTCTCGGCCGGGCTCATCCCAGCGGCTGCGACGCGCTTCCAGCGCGAGGCGGGGATCGCAGACAGCCCCGAGCTTTTCGCCCAGGACATTCTCGCCAAGGCCGATGGCGAACCCGATGCGGCGATCGTGGCGCTACTGAGCCAACGGATCGGCCCGGTGCTGGAATGGCTCGCCGATCGACACGGGTTGCCCTTCGACGTTGTCACCAACTTCTCCTATCCCGGCCATTCGGCGCGGCGGATGCACGGCCTGCCGAAGCGGACCGGCGCGGAACTGGTCGACCGCCTGCGGGAGGCGGTCGAGCGCCGCGATATCCCGATCCTCACCGAATTCCGGGCCACGACGCTGTATGCTGGTGCTGATGGCCGCATCGCCGGGCTTGCCGGCACGCGGCCCGGCGGCGGCGAGGAGCGGATCGGCTGCGCCGCGCTGGTGCTTGCCTGCAATGGCTATGGCGGCAACCGGGCGCTCGTCGCGCGGCATATCCCCGAGATGGCGGAGGCGCTCTGGTTCGGCCATTCCGGCAATGAGGGCGACGCCGTTCTCTGGGGCGAGGCGCTGGGCGCCGAACTCGTCCACATGTCCGGCCATCAGGGCCATGGCTCGGTCGCGCAGCCGCACGGCATCCTCGTGACCTGGGCCACGATCATGGAGGGCGGCTTCCAGGTGAACCTCCATGGCGAGCGGTTCTCGGATGAGAGCCACGGCTATTCCGAGCAGGCGGCCACGGTGCTGGCGCAGCCGGAGCGCAAGGCCTGGACGATCTTCGACGGACGCATTGCCGGCATCGCCCGCCAGTTCGAAGATTTCCGCAATGCGGAGGCGCAGGGCGCCATCGTCACGGCCGACGACATCGCGACGCTGGCGGAACGGCTCGGCCTGCCCCCCGAAGCGCTCGGGCGCACACTGGGCGAGGTTGAAGCGCTGAAGGCCAGTGGAGGCATCGATCGCTTCGGGCGGGATTTCTCCGCGGTGGCGGGGCTCGCCCCGCCCTATTGCGCCGTGCGCGTCACGGGAGCGCTCTTTCACACCCAGGGCGGCTTGAAGATCGATACAGACGCCCACGTGCTGCGCCATGACGGCACGGCGCTGCCCAATCTCTTCGCCTGCGGCGGAGCGGCGGTCGGCGTCTCCGGATCGCGAGCAGCCGGCTACCTTTCGGGAAACGGCCTGCTCACGGCTGTCGGCCTCGGCGCGATAGCCGGTGAGCAGGCCGCCCGATCTTCGCAGGTGTCACGCCTCGATGGCGCACCCTAGGCGCGCGAGCGCGGCATCGATCCAGCTCCGATCGTCCCTGCCCTGCTCGATCGCCTGCATCTTCTTCCCCTCGGCGGCGTGCTTGGCGTGGGCGGCAGAATAGATCGTCTCGGCCTGCTCGAAGGGAACGCAGAGGACGCCGTCATCGTCGCCGATGACGAGGTCGCCGGGCTCGACGACCATGCCGTCGATCGCGATCGGGACATTGATCTCGCCGGGGCCGTCCTTGTAGGGGCCGCGATGGCTGATGCCGGCCGCGTAGATCGGCAGATCGTTCTCGCGGATCCAGGCGGAGTCACGCACCGCGCCATGGAGGACGATGCCGGCGATGCCGCGCTTGCGGGCATGGGAGATCATCAGCTCGCCGATCAGCGAATTGGTGAGATCGCCGCCGCCATCGACGACGACCACATCGCCGGGCGCGGCAAGATCGAGCGCCTTGTGCAGCATCAGATTGTCGCCCGGGCGCGTCTTCACGGTGAGCGCAGGGCCGGCCATGACCCCGCCGCGGTGCAGCGGCCGGAGCGACGCGCCACCCGCCGTCATGCGCGACATGGAATCGCTGATATTGGCGACCGGGAGGGTGCGGAAGCGTTCGACAAGGCCGGCCTCGACCTGGCGGCGGCGCTTGAGGATGCGAAATCCGATCATGGGACGTCCTTACCTATTCCGAGATTTGGGCTGTTCGAATGTTCGGGGAAGCATGGGTCGGCGCGCGGCCGGTCAGGTCGCGCCGGCTTCCTCCTCCTGGTCGACGCGGGCCTTGCCGCGGCGGATGGCGGGCAGGGCCATGCTGACCAGGAGCAGCAATGAGAGGGTGAGGAAGGTCAGGCTGATCGGGCTCTTCACGAAGATCGAGAGATCGCCTTCCGACAGGAGCAGCGCCCGGCGGATGTTCTCTTCCATCATGGGCCCGAGCACATAGCCGAGCACCAGCGGCGCCGGCGGGCATTTCAGCTTGGCCAGCACATAGCCCAGCACGCCGATCGCCGCGCAGAGATAGACATCGATCGCGCTGTTGTTGAGGCTGTAATTGCCGAGCGCGCAGAACATCACGATCGCCGGGAACAGCCAGCGATAGGGGATGCTGAGCAGGCGAACCCAGATGCCGACCAGCGGCAGGTTCAGCGCAACGAGGAGCGCGTTGCCGATGAACATGCTCGCGATGACGCCCCAGAACAGTTCAGGGTTGCGGGCCATCACTGTCGGGCCGGGCTGGACGCCGTTCATGATCAGCGCGCCGAGGATCAGCGCCATGGTCGCGCTGCCGGGAATGCCCAGGGTGAGCGTCGGGATGAAGGCGGTCTGCGCCGCGGCGTTGTTGGCGGCTTCCGGCGCCGCGACGCCCTCGATCGCGCCCTGGCCGAAGCGGGACGGATCCTTCGCCAGCTTCTTCTCGAGCATGTAGGCGGAGAAGGACGAGATCGACGGGCCGGTGCCGGGCAGGATGCCGAAGAACGAGCCGATCGCCGTGCCGCGCAGCGTCGGCAGGAACGAGGTCTTGAGATCGCTCCAGCGCGGCATCAGGCCGCCGACATTGCGGGTGAAGACCTCGCGCGCCTCCTTCTGCTCCAGATTGGTGACGACCTCGGAGATCGCGAAGATGCCGACCGCCAGCACGGTGAAGCCGATGCCGTCGGCGAGCTCGGGCAGGCCGAAGGTGTAGCGCTCGACGCCGGAGTTCACGTCAGTGCCGACGAGGCCGATCAGCAGGCCGACCACGACCATGGCGAGCGCCTTGACCATGTCGCCATGGCTCAGCACCGAGGCCGCGACGAGGCCGAGCACCATCAGGGCGAAATAGTCCTCGGCGCCGAAGCGCAGGGCCCAGCCGGCGAGCGGCACCCCGAGCGCGACGATCAGCAGCGTACCGATGCAGCCGGCGACGAAGGACGAGAGCGCGGCAATCGCGAGCGCAGCGCCCGCCCGGCCGCGGCGGGCCATCTGGTAGCCGTCGAGGCAGGTGACGGCCGACGAGGTCTCACCCGGCAGGTTGACCAGGATCGCGGTGGTCGAGCCGCCATATTGCGCTCCGTAATAGATGCCCGAGAGCATGATCACGGCCGAGACCGGCGGCAGCCCGAAGGTCACCGGCAGCAGCATCGAGATCGTGACCAGAGGTCCGACGCCCGGCAGTACGCCGATCAGGGTGCCGAGCAGCACGCCGAGGAAGCAATAGGCCAGGTTCTGCAGCGACATCGCGACGCCGAAACCGAGCACGAAGTGATCGATGATCTCCATGGCTCAGAAATTCCAGGCGAAGAGGCTGTAGGGCAGCTTCAGCCCCCAGACGAAGACGGCGGCGGCGAAGACCGACATCACGACCGTCAGGACAAGCACCTCCAGCGCCTTGAATTCGTGGCCGGCACGAGCGGAGACGAAGAACAGCGCGGCGAGCGCCGGCACGAGGCCAAGGCGCTCAAGGAGAAAGCCGAAGAGCAGGAGCGAGACGCTCAACAGAAGGAGCGGCAGCCATGCCCAGCCACCCTCGACGGGCATGCAGCTGCGCAGCCCCCTAAGGAAGGTGACGATGCCGAAGCCGATCAGGACGAGGCTGAGGATGCGCGGGAAATAGCCCGGCCCCATGTCGATCGTGGTGCCGAACTTGTAGCCCAGCGCGATCGCGAAGCCGAGCGCACCGAGCCCCATGAACAGCAGGCCGGCGAGGGCGTCCTGGTTCTTGAAGATGCTGGTTTTCATGGCCGATGTCCGATGTGATGCCGGGCGGCGCAGCTTGGCGCCGCCGGGACACAGACTTTTGGGAATGGATGGGCGCCAGGGCAGCGCCGCCTTTCGGCCGCGTCCCCCGGCCCGCGTGATCGGTTCAGTCGGCGACCTTCACGTCGGCCGTCTTGATGACCGCGGTCCATTTCGGCACGTCGGACTTGATCAGCGCGCCGAACTCCTCGCTGCTGCCGCCGAGCGCCTCGGCACCGGCCGAGCGCAGCTTGGCCTGGGTATCGGGCTGCTTCAGCACCTTGGCGAGCTCGGTGTTTATGCGCGCGACGACCGGCGCGGGCACGCCGGCGGGCGCGGCCAGCCCCCACCAGGTCACGGCCTCGGAGTTCTTCAGGCCCTTCTCCTCGAAGGTCGGGACATCCGGCAGGTCGGCATCGCGCTTGTTGGCGAAGACCGCGATCGGGCGCAGCACGCCCTCTTTGATCTGCACCATCGCGGAGGGTACCGAGGAGATGTAGATCTCGACCCTCCCGCCTAGCAGGTCCGGCAGGGCCTGCGCCGCGCCCTTGTAGGGAACGTGCCGGAATTTCACGCCGGCGATCTGCTGGATGAGTTCGCCGGCCAGATGCGAGCTCGTGCCCACGCCCGGAGAGGCGAAGGTCAGCTTGCCGTCCTTGGCCTTCGCGGCGGCCATCAGGTCCTCGACCGTCTTGATCGGCGAATCCTTGGCGACGACGAGGACCTGCGGCGCGGAGGCGACGAGGCCGATCGGCGCGAAGTCCTTGATCGGGTCGTAATTGGCTTTGCCGAGGATCGGGTTGATGACGAGGTTGGCGTTCTGCGCGAGCACAATGGTGTAGCCGTCCGGCGCAGCTTTGCCGGCAAGGCTCAGGCCGACACTGCCGCCGCTGCCCGGCTTGTTGTCGGCCACGAGCGTCCAGCCCGTGCTTTCACCCAGCTTCTGGGCGATGACGCGCGCGACGACGTCCGTGCCGCCGCCCGGCGGAAACGGGATGACGAGGCGGATCGGCTTCTCCGGATATTGCTGGGCCGATGCCACCGTGGCGAGCCCCGACACAGCGAGCGCGGCAAGCGCCTTGTAGACAATCCTCATGGTCTTTCCTCCCGTTTGCTTGTTGTCGTCCGGTATTGTCCGGATCTTGAGATTTCAGGTGCTGAGAGCGCTTGTTCTGTCCTCTACGCGGCGAGTTCCGCCAGCTTCGCGAGGCTGCCCGCATCCGGCTTCTCGCCGTCGAGCACCGCGATGACATGCCGAGCGGCGATCTCGGCCATCGACTTGGCAGACCCCGCGGTTACCCCAGCGATATGCGGGGTGGCGATCAGGTTGGGCAGCGCCCAGAGCGGGCTGTCCGCAGGCGGCGGCTCGACCGCGAAGCTGTCGAGGCCCGCACCGGCGATCCGGCCTTCCAACAGCGCGGAGGCAAGCGCCGCCTCGTCGATGAGGGCGCCGCGCGCCGTATTCACGACCAGGGCGTTCGGCTTCATCAGGCCGAAGCGGCGCTCATCCAGCAGATCGCGCGTGGCGTTGGTCAGCGGGCAATGCAGGCTGACGATGTCGGCCTCCGCGACGAGGCTGTCTAGATCACGTTCGCAGTCCGCGCCGAACTGCGCGATCGCCGCGCGGGCATGGGGATCGTGCAGGAGGACGGACATGCCGAGCCCCTGCGCCATCCTTGCGACATGCTGGCCGATCGAACCGAAGCCGACGAGGCCGATCACCGTGCCGGCGATATCGCGCCCGATGAAGCTCGGCTTCGGCCATCCGCCGGCCTTCACGGCGCCGTCGAGGCGCGGGATTTCCTTCAGCAGCGTCAGCGCCAGCGCGATGGTGTGCTCGGCGACGGCGCGCGAATTCGAGCCCATGGCCCGGATGACGGGAATGTCGCGCGCGGCGGCGGCGGCGAGGTCGATGTTGTCGACGCCGACGCCGTGCTTGGCGATAACCCGCAGGCGCGGCGAGGCGGCGATGATCGCCTCGTCCACCCTGCCCTGGCGGACGATCAGCGCATCGACCTGCAGTTCGGCCGCGCGGTGCGCCACCTGCTCGCTCGGCGCATAGGCCGGCGAGAAGAAGACATCGACGTCATGGGCGTTGAGAAGGTGGATGGCGCTCTCGGCCAGCCGGTCATGCGTCACGAGCACGCGCCGGCCACGGGGGGCGGCATCGGAAGTCGTCATCGGTGCGTTTCCTCACGGCTGCTTCGCACCTGCCTCGCAGCGGGTCCGGCGCCTTTCGGGAACACTATTGACCGGCTACGCATCGCTCGTATGCTGAAATAATGGCATATATCAATGATCTTTTGTCATGAAACATCCGATCGACGGCATCGAGGCCTTCATCCAGGTCGCGGAGCTCGGGAGCTTCAACAAGGCCGCCGAGAAGCTGCATGTCACGCAGACCGGCCTGACCCGGCGCATCCAGCGGCTCGAGGCCCATGTCGGACTCAAGCTGATCGACCGCACGACCCGTACCGTCGCGCTGACGAGCATCGGGCGGGAATTCCTGCCTGAAGCCCAGCGCATGCTCGATGCCGTGGACCGTTCCTTCGAGCGGCTGAAGACGATGTCGCGCTTCTCGAGCGGCGACATCACGATCGCCTCGGTGCCGTCGCTGATGTATGGGCGCCTGCCGCGCATCCTGCGCAAATATGCGACGCGGCATCCGAACAACCGCGTCGAGATCCTCGACCGGACCAGCACGCTCGTCATCGAGGCGGTGCGGCGGCGCCAGGCCGAGTTCGGCCTGCATGTCCAGCCGCCGAACCAGCAGGACCTGCACAACGAGGTCCTGGTCCGCGACCCCTTCGTGGCCTATTGCCGGAACGACCATCCGCTGGCGGCGCGCGAGACCATCGCCTGGGCCGATCTCGACGGCCATGACCTGATCACGCTGGGCGGCAGCAGCGGCAACCGGCTGCTGATGGAAGCGCAGCTCTCGCGCTCCGGCATCGAGGTGAAGACCAAGTTCGTGGTGGAGTATTTCTCCAGCGCGATCGGGCTCGCTTCGGAAGGCTTGGGCGTCGCCATCCTCGTTGCTTCGCTGGTCGAGAACCTGCGCGCCGACCTCGCCCAGATCCCGCTGGTCGATCCGATCGTCGACCGCCCGGTCTCGCTGATCCGCCGGCGCGGCGAAACGCTGACCCCGGCGGCCCAGGCGCTCTACAACATGATCGTGCGTGATCTCGGCCCGCTCTAGCGGGCGATGAGCCAAGAGGGAAGATTGCAAACCCAGCCGACGCTCGCCGTGCCCCTATGCAGGGCGGGCGTCGGCAGATCCGTGCTCGGCAGGTCGCGGTCAGGCTCTGCGGACGACCAGCGCGTCGACGACGCGGATGTCGCCAGAGCCCTTGCGGATGAGCACCGGGTTGAGGTCGCAGGCGGCGATCACGTCTCCCAGGTCGCTGGCGAGCTGGGACAATCGGACAGCGACGTCGACCAACGAAGCGGTGTCGGTGGGCGCCATCAGGTTGCGATAGCCGGACAGCAGGCGATGGAGCCTGGTCTTCGCCAGCATCGCCTGCGCCTGTTCGTGCTTGAGCGGCCCGAGGGCCACGGCGCGGTCCGCCAGCAGCTCGACAAGCGTGCCGCCGCTTCCCAGAACGATCATCTGGCCGAAGGGCGATGCGTCCGTGAAGCCGGCCATCGCCTCGACGGTATCGACCAGCTGCTCCTGCAGCTCATAGCCGTCGATCGTTGCGTTCGGGAGAGCCCGGGAGACATTGCCAGCGATGGTCGCGATGGCGGCGCGCAGCTCGTCCTCGTTGCCAATATCGAGCAGGACGCCGCCGACATCGGAGCGATGCTGCACATCGCGCGACGCGACCTTGACCACCATGGGGAAGCCGATCTCGTCCTTGCGGGCAGCGGCCTCGTGCTGGTCCTTGACGACGATCGCCTTGGTCACCGGGATGCCATAGGCACGCAGGAGCCTGAACGACAATGCCGCATCGAGCGTGTCGCCGGAGTTCGCCGCGATCTCGGCCCTGAGGCTCGCGGCCTGCTGGTTGAAGGGAGAGGGTTTCGGGCCGTGCTGGCGAGCCCAGCTTCCGGCCGGCCCCGGCTTGCCCAGCGCGAGGTTTCCGACGGCGCGAAGCCCCGGGCTCATGCCGCGCAGCAAGGGCACGCCGTGCTCCAGCAGCATCGTGCGGACGCCCGGATCGAGATTCTCCGATGTCGGGGAGATGACGACCAGCGGGGTTTCGCTCGATTTGCCCGCCGCGGCATAGACCCCGAGGATGTTCATGTAGTTCTGCAGGGTTGCCGGATTCAGGCTCTCCTGCGTGTCCTGGAAAGCCACCACTGCGCCGACCTGTGCGTCGTTGAGGACGGCCTGCATGGCGTCCGGCGTGTTGCGATCCTCGACATTGACGGTCGCGCCGAAATCGACGGGGTTGTTTCCGGAGGTTCCGGGCAAGGCCGCGCGCAGCCGCTCCACCGTTGCCGGCTCGAAAGCCGCGACCGCTATGCCCTGCGCGTCGGCAACGTCGCAGGCGAGCGCCGTCTGGCCGCCGGAAATCCCGACGATGCCGATGCTGGCGCCGCGAACCATCCGCCGCGCCACCGCGGCGCATTCGAGAGAGGCGACGAGCTCGTCGTAATCGGAGACGGTCGCGATGTTGGTTTCGCGGAAGAAGCTGTCATAGGCGTCGCTGTCGCTGACGAGCGCGCCGGTGTGCGCCTGGGTGGCCGCGAGCCCGACATCCGAGCGCCCGACCTTGAGGACCACGAGTGACTTGCCGGCCGCGTGAACGCATTCGGCGGCCTCGGCCAGCGCATGCGGGGACTTGATCGATTCCGCGACCACGCCGATGACGCGCGTCTCGTCGTCATCCGCGAGCCAGCGGATATAGTCCGCGGCCGAGACCTGAAACTCGCTGCCGACGGTCACGACCTTCGACAGCCCGACGACCGTCGAGTTCATGACCGAGATGGCCGCGGAGCCGGACTGCGCGACGAGCGCGACATTGCCGGGCTTCAGCCGGAGCGACGGCCGGGACGGATAGAGCGGGATGGAGTCCGTGAAGTTGACGAGGCCCATGCAATTGGGGCCGTGCACGATGATGCGGCTATGCGCGCCGAAGGCCCGGATGGCGGCCTCCTCATCATGCGAGAAACCGTTGCTGAAGACGATGGCGGAGCGGACCGAGCTGGCCTCGAGCTCCTGCAGCATGCCGGGCACATGGGCTGCGGGGATCGCGATGATGGCGAGGTCCGTTTCGTCGCGGATCGCGCCGATCGAGTTGATCGCGCGCAGCCCGTCGATCTCCTCGGCCTGGGGATGCACCGGCAGGATCTCGCCGGCATAGCCCCAGGATTTGAGGTTGCTGATGACGACGTTGCCTTGCGTAACGCGCTTGGCCGAGGCGCCGACAATCGCCACGGAGCGTGGCCTGACCATGGGGGTGACGTCGATATGCAAGGCTTGCTTCCTTCGGGTAACGGCGTGCTTCCGCAGCCGCCGGAGCGGCTGCGTGCGCGGGATGCGTTGGATTACTGCTTGTCTTTGGGGAGCCAGGCTTCCGCCCAGTTCGGATGGGTGTTGAACGCGAAGTTGAACTGGGCGTCCAAGTTCTTGAAGTTGTTGGTGACGGCCTCGAAGACCCGGGCGTTCGTCAGCGCGAGCTGGTTGAGATCACGCGCAATGATTTCGGCATAGGTCTTGTAGAGCGCCTTCTGCTTGTCCAGCGGCGCCGATGCCGCGTCAGCGGCGACCTTGTCGAATTCGGGGTTGCAGTAACCCGTCGGGTTGGCGAAGGGGACACTCGTCTTGTTGCAGACGAAGCTGCGATCGACACCGAGCACCGGGTTCGAGCGGCCGGTCAGCGAGATGATCGACGCATCGAAATCATGCTGCGTGTAGACCTTGTTGGTCCAGATCTGCAGGTCGAGCGCGCTGAGCTTCACGTCGATGCCGATCGCCGTCCACTGCGCCTGGATGACCTGGGCGACGGCGTCATAGGGCGGCGCCGAGATCACGGCGAGCTCCAGCGCAAACCGCTTGCCGTCCTTCAGCGGGAAGCCGGCTTCATCGAGCAGCTGCGCCGCCTTCTTCGGGTCATAGGCGTACATCGTGTCGTAGTTGACCGATGTGTCGTGGAGGTTCTTGAACTGCGTCGGGATGGCGTTCTTCGCGGTCTCGGCCAGCCCCTGATAGACGTCCTGCACGATGCGCTGACGGTCGATCGCGTGGAACAGGGCCTGCCGGACCTTGACGTTGTTGATCGGCGAGCGCCGCAGGTTGAAGTCGATCACTGCCGTTTCAGGCGCGTTCGTCATGATCGGCACCACGCGGAAGGTGCCGCGCTTGGCCGCCTGCTGCGTGGCCGGAACCTGCACCACCTCGGGGCGGAACCAGTTCACCTCGCCATTGACGATGGCGTTGAGGCGCTGCTGGGGGCTGGGGATCAGCGCGAAGATCACCGAGTCCAGATGAGGCTTCGGCGCCTCCCAGTAGTGCGGGTTGCGCACGAAGGTGATCGACTGGCCGCTCACCCACTTATCGAACTTGAACGGGCCCAGGCCGACCGGCGCGATGTTGGCCGGGTGGGTGGCGATGTCCTTCCCCTCGTAGATGTGCTTCGGCATCAGCGGAAACACCTCCTTGTCGAAGAGGTCGAGCGTCGCGGTCAGCGGCTCCTTCAGCGTCAGAACGAAGGTCTTGTCGTCAGGCGCCGAGGCCTTGTCGACCAGCGGCATGAGCTTGGTCAGGTAGGTGTTGAACTTGCCGAAGTTCTCCAGAGTGAAGACCACGTCGGCGGCGGTGAACGGCTTGCCGTCCGACCATTTGACGCCCTCGCGAAGGGCGAAGGTGTAGGTCTTGCCGTCCTCGGAAACCGTCCATTTGGTGGCGAGACGGGGCAGGCGATTGGCGTCGCGGTCATACGTCATGAGACCGTCCGCCCAGACATCGGCCGCGAACAGCGCCGGCACGGAGGAGGTCATCTGCGTGTTCAGGTTCGGGATCGTCGTCGAATTCAGCGCGGCGATGACGGTGCCGCCGCGAACCGGCGTGCCGTCGTCGGCCATCGCCCCCGCAGCCGAAAGACTCATCGCGCCGGCCAGGAGCGCGATCGCGCGCAGCTTGCCGGCACCATACCCCTTGATCGCTTTCATGATGTGCTCTCCCTCGTTGTTATGGTTGGTGTTCGTGCTTCAGACCTCGAGCGGGCTGGGACGCGTCGGCTCCACTGACTTGGCGGCCACCGCGCCGATCTCCTCGGCGCGGTGGCAGGCGGCCATGGTCCCCGCCTGATCCACCAGCTTGAGCGCCGGGGCCTGTGTCGCGCAGATGTCGACGGCGTAGGCGCAGCGCTGGCGGAAGCGGCAGCCGCCTTGCACCGGCGCGGACGTGTCAGTTCGCGTGGGCGTGGCGCTCATGCTGCGGATCCGGCTCCGGCGCGGATCGAGCGAGAGCCGGGCATCCAGCAGAAGCTTGGTATAGGGATGGAAGGGGCGCTCGTAGATCGAGCGGCCGATCTCGACGATGCGGCCGCGATACATCACGGCCGTGCGGTCCGCGATCGACTCCATCGCGCCGAGATCGTGGCTGATGACGACGAAGCCGACATTGGTCGTCTTGTGCAGGTCACGCATGAGCTGCAGCACCTGCGCCTGGACCGAGACGTCGAGGCTGGAGAGCGGCTCGTCCGCGATGATGATCGCGGGCCGCAGCATCATGGCGCGCGCGATCGCGATGCGCTGCTGCTGCCCGCCGGAAAGCTGGTGGGGATAGCGCTCGAGATAGCTCTCGGGGGGAGTGAGGCCGACCGCGGCAAGGTGGCCGGCGAGGAACTGACGGGTCTCGGCGGGCGTCGCGAGCGCGTGGCGCTGGACGATGTAGCCGAGCATGCGCTCCACGGTCATGCGCGGGTTCAGGGAGGAGGCCGGGTCCTGGAAGACGGCCTGAACCTGCCGCCGAAAGGTCTTGTGGCCGGCGGAGGAGAGCGCGGACAGCGAGGTTCCGCGAAACTGGACCTCGCCGGTGGTGGGCCGGTTGAGCATCAGCAAGAGCTTCGCGAGCGTGCTTTTGCCGGAGCCGGACTCGCCGACGATCGCCAGCGTCTCTCCTTCCCTGATATGGAGATCGACGCCGTCGACGGCGCGGACCTGGTTCCAGCCCGGCCCGTTGGCGTTGCGGCTGCGGTAGATCTGCTCGACGCCGTTCAGGCGCAGGATCGGCTCGCTCATGCCTGCAGCTCCCGCGACAGACGGCGCGTGCTGAGCTCGATCAGCCGACGGGAGTAATCGTGCTGCGGCTGCTCGAAGAGCCTGACGGTTTCGGCGCTCTCGATCACCTTGCCGGCCCGCATCACATAGACCCGGTCGCAAAGCTCGGCCACGACCCCGAGGTCGTGCGTGATGATGGCCATCGCCATGTTGCGTTCCTTGTGCAGCCGGTAGAGCGTCTGCAGCACCTGGAGCTGCACGGTCGCGTCCAGCGCGGTGGTGGGCTCGTCGGCGAACAGGAGCTGAGGGTCGCTGGCCAGCGCGATCGCGATCATCACGCGCTGGCGCATGCCGCCCGACAGCTCATGCGGATAGCGGCGCGCGACATTGGCCGGGTCCGGCAGGCCGACCTCGTCGAGCAGTGTGTGCACGCGATTCCGGTTGGAGCCGCGCGAAGGATCGCGCGAGAGCGCCTCCTCGATCTGCCGGCCGACGCGCTGGGTCGGGTTGAGATAGCCGAGCGGGTCCTGGAAGATCATCGAGAAGCCGCGCCCGCGCCGCAGGGCGCGCAGCGGGCCATCGGCCATCGAAAGGATGTCCTGGCCTTCAAAGGTCAGGTCGCCGCTCAGCTCAGCGAAGTGCACATTCGGCATCAGCCGGGTGATGGCGCGGGCCATCGTGCTCTTGCCGGAGCCGGATTCGCCGACGATCCCGACGCATTCTCCCGGCATGATCCGGAAGTCGACGCCGTCGATGGCCTTCACGATCTTGGGGCCGAGGCGCAGATGGACCTTGAGATCGCGCACTTCGAGGAGCGGCGAGAGGCTCATTGCAGTCCTCCCACGCCGCTCGTGCTGCGGGGATCGATGACCTCGTTGAGGCCGTCCGCGAAGAGGTTGAGGCCGACGACGGTGATGCAGATGGCGGCGCCGGGGAACAGGCTCATCCACCAGGCGCTGTCCATGTAGTCCTGCGCCACGAAGAGCAGCCGGCCCCAGCTGACCTTGCTGGGATCGGAAAGGCCGAGGAAGCCGAGGCCGGCCTCGATGAGGATGGCAATGCTGGCATCGAGCGCGACCTGCACGATGATGGGCTGGATCGCGTTGGGCAGGATCTCCCGGAACATGATGTGCGCGGTCGAGAGATCGGCGACGCGCGCGGCGGCGATGAATTCCCGATCCCGCAGCTTGATGTACTGGCCGTAGACCAGGCGCGCTTCCATCGGCCAGATCGCCAGCGCCACAGCGGCGATCAGCAGCCAGAAATTCGAGCCGAAGAGGGCGACGGCGCAGAGCACGAGGATGATGACGGGCAGCGTCTGGAACAGTTCGACCAGGCGCATCAGCCCCGCTTCGACCGGCCCCTGGAAATAACCGGCAAGGATGCCCAGCGTGCCGCCGATGAGCAGCGCGGCTAGCGCCGCCCCGAGCCCGACCATCAGCGAGGAGCGGCTGCCATGGACGACCAGCGAGAAGACGTCCCGGCCGATGTTGTCGGTGCCGAACAGGAACTGGGAGGATGGCGGGGCGAGGCTCGCTTGCGTCTGTTCGAGCGGGCTGTAGGGCGCGATCAGCGGGGCCGTGATCGCCACGAGCAGCAGGACCAGCAGGATGCTCGCTCCGAGCGCGCCGTGGCGCGTGCCGAAGAGGTTCGCGACATGGACCTGCCAGCTTCCGATGGAGAAGCCGCTGCTGGCCGCAGGCGCCGTGGAGGTCTTGAGTTCCGACATCTCTGGCACCTCACCGCGTGGTTCTGATGCGCGGGTCGAGCGCCGCGTAGAGGAGATCGACGATCAGGTTCATGGCGATGACGGCGACGGCGGAGAAGATGACGACCCCGATGACGGTCATGTTGTCCCGCAGCCGGATCGAGTCGACGAGGAGCAGGCCGAGACCGGGCCAGGTGAACACCGTCTCCAGGAGGACGGCGCCGCCGAGCGCCGAGCCAAAGGCGTAACCCGCGATCGTGACCAGCGGCAGGCTCGAATTGCGCATCACATGGCCGCGGACTATCTGGCCGCGGCTCAGGCCCTTTGCCCGCGCCGTGATGATGTAGCCCTGCGAGAGCGTGTCGATGACGCTGGCCCGCATGATGCGCGCGATCCGCATGCCCTCATGGATGCCGAAGGCGAGGACCGGCAAGGCGAGATAGCGCAGCTTTTCCAGCAGCCAGGCGAAGCCCTGCGTCCGGCTGATGAGGGGGCCGATGCCCTGGGTCGGGAACCAGCCGAGCCGGAGCGCGAGCAGCATCACCAGCAACTGGCCGAGCCAGAAAGTCGGGATCGCGTAGACGATCAGCGCCGTGGTGGTCCAGAACTTGTCGACGCCCGGCCGGCGGGACGTTCCGGCGGCGATGCCGATCGCCATTCCCAGCGGAATCGCCAGCGCGAAGCTGACGGAGGCTAGCAGCATCGTGCGGGGGGCGCGCTCGAGGATGAGGTCGAGCACGCCGCGCTGGTTCTGGTAGGAGAAGCCGAAATCGCCCCGGGCGACATTGGCCAGATAATTCCCCACCTGGACGAGGAAGGGATCGTTCAGCCGGTACTTCTCCTCGATCGCCTGCCGATAGGCCGGAGGCACGGGATAATCGCCGACCAGCGCCTGCACCGGATCGCCGGGGATGAGGTGCAGCATGGTGAACATCAGGATGATGATCGCCAGGAGCAGGGGAATGGCCAACAATGCGCGCCGGCCGACGAAGCGGAGCATCGGAGCGAGCCCTCAGTTGAGGCGGAAGAATTCGGCGGCGTTACCGTAGAGCCATTTCTCGATGACCTTATCCTTGAGCGGCAGCTCCTTGTACTGCTCGATGATGCTCTCGAAGGAGGTGCCGAAGAGGTATCGAGACAGCCCTACCATGACCTTGTCCTGGAGCAGGGTGTTGCCGAACTGCAGAAACTGCTCCCAGCCCGAACCTTGCTGGCCGAAATAGCGCGGGTGGTGGGCCGCCGTATCGACATAGAGGTTCGGGTGGCGACGCAGCAGCCCGACCATGTCGTTGACCCAGGGCCATCCGGCGAGGCCCGCCACGATCCGCAACTCGGGGAAATCGACCGCGACATCGTCGAGATAGCGCGGATGGCCGAGATCATAGGGCCGGTCGTTGGCGTAGTTCATTGCCGTGTAGATGCGGACCGGCACGTCGAGCTCCGCCGCCTTGGCGTAGAGCGGATAATAGCGTCGGTCGTTAGCCGGCACGCCGTTGTAGAGCGCCGAGAGGCGCAGCCCGTTGGCGCCTTCTTCCTTGACCAGCCGCTCGAACTCGCGGACGGCGCGCATGCCGTCTAGCGGATCGAAGGTCGTGAACAGGAAGAAGCGGCCGGGATGGGCCTGGTGGATGCGCCCGGTGGCGCTGTTCTCGGCGCCGACCAGCAGGCCCCTCTGGATGCCCGCGCGATCCATGTCCTCGACCAGCTTCGTCAGGCCGCCATCGTCGGCCGCGCCCTTCTTGGCGCCCGCCGTCTCCTTGCTGCGGAAGACATTGCCGTAATTCGCAAAGCCGTAGCCTTCGGGCCGCGGCAGGGATTGGGCGAAGGGAGTTCCGGGCCGTCCGCGTGCGATGCGCTCCAGATCCGGATTCGCTTCGCTGTGAGGCAAGCTGATTTCCATATCGATCACGCGGCTCATCCACATTTCTCCGTGAGGCGTGCAGGCGCACGCGGCAGCCAATGTTCGATAGTGAGCTCCCGCATCACGAATGAGTCAAGTAAATGATGATATGAATGTCAAAATGTTCATTATCTTGACATTCGTTGCAAGCGAGCTAGTTTGAGGCTGCGGACTGCCCGTCCGCGGGCGGTGGTTGTGTCGAGCCGGTTCCGTCGTATTGCCAAGATCAGGGCCGGCGCCTCGCGGCATCGCTGAAGTCACTTTGGAGATATTCTTGAAGATCCCCGTGGACGATCCGGATATCGCGACCACCCTCGTCAAGGGTCTCGCCGTGCTGGAGACCTTTCGCCCAAACCGGACCTTGATGAGCAATGGCGAGATCGCCAGGGAATCCGGGATAAACCGCTCCACGGTGGCGCGTCTGACCTACACGTTGGAACGCATGGGTTATCTGCGCCAGGAGAAGTCCAAGTTCCGGCTCAGCTGGCGGGCCCTGATGCTGGTCAACCCGCTGCTGGTGAATCTCAAGCTGCTGCATGTCGCGCGCCCATCGATGCAGAAGCTGGCGCAGGATCTCGGCGGCACGGTCTCGATCGGCACGATGGACCGCACCAACTTCGTCTATCTTGAGACGTCGCGCGTGAACGAGAACATCTGGACCTCGCCGGATCTCGGGACGATCGGGCCGCTTCTGCCGGCGACCATCGGCCATGCGCTCGGCTCGCTGCTGACCGAGGACGAACTCAAGGCGAAGCTCGACGAGATGAAGCGCCGCTCGCCCGAGCTCTGGGAGAAATATGCCGAGTCCTACGTCCAAGGCGTGGCCGACTGCCGCGGGCGCGGCTTCTCGGTCGCCAAGGGCGTCTGGATACCGGGCACCCACTCGGCAGGCGTCCCCCTGATCCGCGATGCCAATGGCGACTGCTTCGGCATGAACTGCCGGGTGCCGATCTTCCGCCTCAGCCCCAACCAGATCGAAGAGGAGGTGGGGCCGCGCCTGATCTCGCTGGCTGCGAACATCCGCAACCAGCTAAGCTACATCATGCCGGTCTGAGGGCAGGCCCCAGCCATACGGGACAGGGATCAGCCCGGGTTGATCTCGAAGAGCCCGGCGCAGCCCATGCCGCCTGCGACGCACATGGTCACGACCGCGTAGCGCGCCTTGCGGCGGCGGCCCTCCAGCAGCGCATGGCCCACGAGCCGCGCGCCGCTCATGCCGAAGGGATGGCCGATCGCGATCGCGCCGCCATTGACGTTGACCTTGTCCGGGTCGATGCCGAGCTTGTCGCGGCAATAGATCGACTGCGAGGCGAAGGCCTCGTTCAGCTCCCACAAATCTATGTCCTCGACCTTGAGGCCGTTGCGCGCGAGCAGGCGCGACACCGCGAAGACGGGGCCGATGCCCATCTCGTCGGGCTCGCAGCCGGCCGCGGCGAAGCCACGGAAGATGCCGAGCGGAGACAGGCCACGCCGCGCCGCCTCCTGCGCCGACATCACGATGCTGGCTGCGGCGCCGTCGGAGAGCTGGCTCGCATTGCCGGCCGTGACGAAGTTGTGCTCGCCGCGCACCGGCTTCAGCTTCTGCAGGGCTTCGAGCGTCGTGTCCGGGCGGTTGCCCTCGTCCTGCGCGAGCGTCACCTCCTGCTGGCTGACCTCGCCTGAGGCCTTGTCGGCGACTGCCATGACGGCGCTCATCGGCACGATCTCCTCGTCGAACAGCCGCCGCTGCTGGGCTGAAGCCGTGCGCCGCTGGCTCTCCACCGAGAATTCGTCCTGCGCCTCGCGGGAGACGCCGTAGCGGGCCGCGACGATGTCGGCCGTCTCGATCATCGAGGTGTAGATCGTCGGCTTGTTGGCCAGCAGCCAATCGTTCTGGGTCAGCTCTCGTCGGACCACGGGCTGGACGAGGCTGATCGACTCGACGCCGCCGCCGACCGCGACCGGAACGCCGTCCATCACGACGCGGCGGGCGGCATGGGCGATCGCCTCCAGGCCGGAGGCGCAGAAGCGGCTGACGGTGACACCGCTCGACTGGACGGGCAGCCCGGCAACCAGCGCCGCGTGACGCGCGACATTGCCGCCGGTCGCCGCCTCCGGATAGCCGCAGCCCAGAACGACCTCCTCGACCTCGGCAGCCTCAACCGCGGTTCGGGCAAGGGCATGCCGGATCGCGTGGGCGGCCAGGTCGGCGCCGCGAACCTGATTGAAGGCGCCGCGATGGGCCTTGCCGATCGGCGTGCGGGCGGTGGATACGATGACGGCTTCGGTCATGAGGCGTGCGTTCCTCTCCTTGGGGATTTCGTGCCGGGTTGAGCCCCGGTCTCAGCTTTTCGAGGTCAGGCTGGCGAAGCCTTTGCCTTCGGCGGCGAGGCGCTGCAGTAACGGACAAGGCTCCAGCGCCTTGTCGCCAGTCTCGGCCGCCAGTGCCGTCAGGCGCTGCGCGATAACGTCGAGGCCGACGCTGTCGGCCCAGAACATCGGCCCGCCGCGCCATGCCGGCCAGTTGTAGCCGTTGATCCAGACGATATCGATGTCGCCCGGCCGCGCGGCAATGCCGGCTTCCAGGATGCGCGCGCCCTCGTTGACCATCGGGTCGAGCAGTCGCGCCAGGATTTCGTCTGCCGTGAAAGCGCGGCGCGTCACGCCCTTTTCGGCCGAGATGCGGGCGATCAGCGCCTCGACCTCGGGGTCGCGCTGTCCGGCGCGGGCGCCCTGCGGGTAAAGATAATAGCCGCGCCCGGTCTTCTGGCCGAACCAGCCCGCCTCGCAGATCGCATCCGCCACGGAGGCCTTCAGGCCGCGCGCCTTGCGCGAGCGCCAGCCGATGTCGTTGCCGGCGAGATCAGCCATCGCGCAGGGGCCCATCTTGAAGCCGAAGCCGGTGAGCGCCGCGTCGATCTCATGCGGCAGCGCGCCCGCCACCAGCAGGCGCTCGGTCGCTCGGGTGCGCTGTTCCAGCATGCGGTTGCCGACGAAGCCGAAGCCGTTGCCGACCACGACCGGCACCTTGCCGAGCCGGCGCCCGAGCGCGACGGCGGTCACGACGACATCGTCCGAGACCTCCTTGGTCCGCACCACTTCCAGCAGCTTCATGACGTTGGCCGGGCTGAAGAAATGCATGCCGAGCACGTCCTGCGGGCGCCTGGTCGCCGCGGCGATGGTCGGGATGTCGAGATAGGAGGTGTTGCTGGCGAGGATCGCGCCGGGCTTGGCGACCTTGTCGAGCCCGGTGAAGATGTCCTGCTTTACCGCTATCTCCTCGAACGCTGCCTCGATGACGATATCGGCGCCGGCCGCTGCGCCGAGGCCGACAGCCGGCTTGATCAGCGCCATGCGCCGGGCCTTCGCCTCCGGCGTCAGCGAGCCGCGCTGGACCGAGATGTCGTAGATCGCCGCGATACGGTTCATGCCGTTGTCGAGCGCCGCCTGTGCCGTCTCGATCAGCGTCACCGGGATGCCGGCATTGGCGAAGCACATCGCGATGCCGCCACCCATGGTGCCGGCGCCGATGACTGCGGCGCTCAGGATTTCGCGCGGCTTCACCTCGGGGCCGATGCCGGGGAGCTTCGCGACCTCGCGTTCGGCGAAGAAGACATGGCGCAGCGCCTTCGAGCGTTCGTCGGCGACAAGCTCCAGGAAGAGACGGCGCTCGACCGCGAGCCCTTCCTTGAAGGACAGGCCGAAGACGCTGCGAACCGCCTCGACCAGCGCGGGGACATTCGGCGCGCCCTCGGCCTTCTTCAGCGCTTCGCGCGCCAGCGCCTCGAAGGCCTCGCGATCCGCCTCGGTCAACCGGTCGGCGACAGCCCACCCCGCCCCCGCTGCAGCCAGAGTTCCGGCAAGTTGCGAGGCGACCGCGACGACGTTCTCCGAGACGACCTCGTCCAGCAGCCCGTATTCGAGCGCCTGCCCAGCCGAGACCGGCTCGCCCGAGAGCATCATCGGGAACGCTTTCGCCGCGCCGATCAGCCGCGGCAGGCGCTGCGTGCCGCCGGCGCCGGGAATGAGGCCGAGCTTGATTTCGGGCAGGCCGAGCTTGGCGCCCGTCAGCGCCACCCGGCCATGGCAGGCCAGCGCGACCTCCAGCCCGCCGCCGAGCGCCACGCCCTGAATCGCCGCCACGACCGGCTTTGCCGAGCCGGCAATGGCATCGAGCAGATCGGGCAGGCTCGGCGCGACAGGCGGCTTGCCGAATTCGCTGATGTCGGCGCCGGCGATGAAGGCCTTGCCCGTCGCGGCGATGACGATCGCGGCCACGCCAGAATCGGCATTGGCCTGTGCGATCGCCGCGGCCAGTCCCTGCCGCACCCCAGCGCCAAGCGCATTGACCGGCGGATTGTCGATGGTGACGACGGCGATGTTGCGGAGAACGGTGGTGCTGACCAAACCCATGGGAGCCTCTGAGATCAAACCTTCATGCCGGGGAGGTTGAGCGACGCCGTGTTGCCGCCGTCGACGGGGATGGCTTGCCCCGTGACGTAGCTGGCATCGTCGCTCGCGAGAAAGGCGATGACGCGGGCGACCTCCTCGGGGCGACCGTAACGCCTCAGCTCGCAGCGCGCGCCGAGCCGATCTTCCTTACCGAGTTCGCGGGCCTTGTCGAAGATCGGTTTCGTCATGCCGGTCTCGATCAGGCCGGGGCAGACCGCATTCACCCTGATGCCGAACGCGCCGAAATCGCAGGCTCCGGTCTGCGTCATGTTGATGACGGCCGCCTTCGAAGCGCTGTAGGCATTGCCGCCGGCGCCCGCCCTGATGCCGGCGACCGACGCGGTATTGACGATGGCTCCCCGGCCCGCGGTGATCATCGCCGCGCCGGCGTGCTTCATGAACAGCATCGCACCGAAGACATTGACCTGCATGACGCGGGTCCATTCCGACAGCTCCTGTTCGACGGCGGTGTTCTTCGTGCTGGCGATGCCCGCATTGTTGCAGAGCACGTCGATGCGGCCATGTCCGGCGAGCACGGCGGCGACGCATGAGCGAACCATCTCCTCGTCGCCAATGTCGAGGACATGCGAAGAGTGCTCATCGGCGCGCGGCAGGCTCGAAGCCGTGTCAGCGAGATCCGTCTCGTTGCGGTCGACGAGCGCCAGCCGCGCTCCCTCGTGTGCGAGCTGCAGCGCGGTGGCGCGGCCGATGCCGCTCGCCGCGCCGGTGACAATGCAGGTTCTGCCTTCGAAGCGCATCGGCTCCCCCCGGGCTTGACGGACCAAACGGTTCAGCGGCCTTCCGACTGCGCGATCCGGCGCCCGGTCAGAGCCAGGCCTCCGGCTCGGGCAGCCACGTCGAGCGCATTTGCGTCGCTCGCATTGCCCTGGACGGCGCGCGCCATCACGCCATGCAGGATCGCCGAGAGCCGGAAGAAGGACAGCGCCAGGAACACCGGCCAGTCGGAAAGGCTGGTTCGGCCGCTGGCCTGCGCATAGCGATCGAGCACATCGCGCTCGCTGGGAATGCCGAGCTCCTTCAGATCGAGCCCGGCCAGCCCGCGCCCGCCTGCGACCGTGGAGTCGATGCGATAGGTCATGCAGTAATAGGCGAGATCGGCGAGCGGATGGCCGAGGGTCGACAGCTCCCAGTCGAGGATCGCTGCCAACTGCGGCTTGTCGTGGCTGTAGAGCAGGTTGCCCGTCCGATAATCGCCATGGGCGATCGTGGTCTCGTCGGCGACGTCGCAGCGCTCGCGCAGCCAGTCCGCCAGCCAACCCAGATCGGCGATCTCTCCGGCGGCGGCCGAGGACGCCTGATATTGCCTGGTCCAGCGTTCGACCTGCCGGGCGACATAGCCGCCCTTCGGGCCGTATTCACCGAGCCCGATCGCAGCCGGATCGACCGCATGCAGGCTGGCGAGCGTATCGACCGCGGCGAAGTTGATCGCCGCGCGATCGCCGCGGGGCTGGTCGGCGAGAGCGAGCCCGTCGAAGTGCCGGCCATCGACGAAATCCATCACGTAGAACGCCGTCCCGATCACCTCGGCGTCCTCGCAAAGCGCCAGCGCCTGCGGCACGGGAACCGGCGTCGGCCCGAGCGCGCGGATGATCGCGAATTCGCGCTCGACCTGATGGGCCTTGGGCAGCAGCTTGCCGGGCGGCTTCTTGCGCAGGACGCAGCGCCGTTCCCCGGATGCGATAAGGAAGGTCGGGTTCGACTGGCCGCCCTGGAACTGCTGCACGGAAACCGGCTCGTCGAAACCCGGGATTTGCGCCCGCAACCAGCGGGCCAGTGCCAGCTCGTCGAAACGGTGGCTCTCGATGACGTCGACGAGAAGGGCGGCGGGATCGGTCATCGCGACTCAGCTTATCGTCTCGCCGCCATCGGCGACGATGACCTGCCCGGTGATGTAGGCGGAGGCCGGGCTTGCCAGGAAATGCACGATGCCGGCGATGTCCTCGACCTCGCCGAAGCGTCGCAGCGGCGTGCGCTGCTCCATCTGCGCCCGACGCTCGGGGGATTCCACCAGCTCGCGCGCGAAATCCGTCCGCACGATGCCCGGCGCGATGGCGTTGACCCTGATGCCTTTCGGGCCCCATTCGACCGCGAGATTGCGCGCCAGCGCCGCCTCCGCCGCCTTCGACATGCCATAGGCGCCGATCACGCCGGTGCCGCGGAGCCCGGCGATCGAGGACATCATGATCACCGCTCCCCCGCCATTGGCGGCCATGCGGGGCAGCACGAGATTGCTGAGCCAGATCGTGCTCTGCACGTTGACCGTCATCACCTTGGTGAAGGCATCGTCGGAGAGGGTGGAAAGCGGACCGTAGACGGGGTTCGTCGCCGCGTTGCAGACCAGAATGTCGATCCGGCCCCAGTGCCCGTGGACATGATCGACGAGGTCCCTCAGCTGCTCGTGCGAGCCAACATGGCAGGCCTTCGCGATGGCCTCTCCGCCGGCCGCCCTGATCTCCTCGGCGACAATGTCGCAGGCATCCTGCTTCCGGCTGGAGACGACGATGCGTGCGCCGCTGCGCGCCAGCTGCAAGGCCGACGCCTTGCCGATGCCGCGCGACGAGCCGGTGATGAGGGCGACCTTGCCTTTGACGTCGAACATGGCGCGGCCCTCAGTTCCGATAACGCTTCAGTTCGAGTCGGGCGATGGCGTCCCGGTGGACCTCGTCCGGCCCGTCTGCGAAGCGCAGGGACCGGGATTTGACCCAGGCGGCGGCGAGGAAATGATCCTGCGAGACGCCGGCCGCGCCGTGGATCTGGATGGCGCGGTCGATGACGTCACAGGCCATGTTCGGCGCGACGACCTTGATCATGGCGATCTCGCTCCGCGCCGCCTTGTTGCCGACGGTGTCCATCAGGTGCGCGGCCTTGAGCGTCAGCAACCGCGCCGCCTCGATCTCGCAGCGCGACCGCGCGATCTGATCGCGCACGACGCCCTGGTCCGCCAGCAGCTTGCCGAAGGCGGTGCGCGAGAGGGCGCGGCGGCAGGCCGCTTCCAGCGCCCGTTCGGCAAGGCCGATCGAGCGCATGCAATGGTGGATTCGGCCGGGGCCTAGCCGCCCCTGCGCGATCTCGAAGCCCCTGCCCTCGCCGAGCAGCATGTTGCTGGCCGGGACACGGACATTGTCGAAATTGATCTCGGCGTGGCCGTGCGGCGCGTGATCATAGCCATAGACCGTCAGCGCGCGCTCGATCGTCACGCCCGGCGTATCGAGCGGCACCAAAATCATCGATTGCTGCAGGTGCTTCGGGGCCTCGGGATTGCTCCGGCCCATCACGATCGCGATCTTGCAGTGCTCGCTGAGCGCGCCCGAGCTCCACCATTTGCGCCCGTTGATCACGTAGCTGTCGCCGTCGCGACGGATATCCGTCTGGATATTGGTCGCGTCCGACGAGGCGACATCCGGCTCGGTCATCGAGAAGCAGGAGCGAATCGTTCCATCGAGAAGCGGGGCGAGCCAGTCCTGCTTCTGCGCCTCCGTCCCATAGAGCACCAGCGTCTCCATGTTGCCGGTGTCGGGGGCCGAGCAGTTGAAGACCTCCGGCGCGATGGCGGAACGGCCCATGATCTCGCAGAAATGTGCGTAGTCCAGATTGTTGAGGCCGGCGCCATAGCGCGGATCGGGCAGGAACAGGTTCCACAGCCCTTCCGCCCGCGCGCGCTTCTTCAGCTCTTCAATGATGGGCGGCGTAGCCCAGCGCGAGGGCAGCGCCGCAAACTCGCGCTCATAAACCTCCTCACTGGGGTAGATGTGCTCGTCCATGAAGCGCTGCAGCTTCGCGAGAAGCGACTTGTGGACGTCTCTGAGCTCGAGCATCTGCGGCTCCACCTAGGCTGTGAGAGAGGCGGGCTGGCTTCCATCCCGCCAGCGAAACGTGCCGATGCCGTGGGCGACCCGCTCGCCGGCATCGTCGTAGACATGGGCCTCGGCAGTGAAGCTCGACCGCCCCGCCGTGATCGTGCGCCCCTCGACCGTGAGGCGACCGGCCCGCACCGGCCGGGTGAACTGCGTCGTCAGCGAGATGGTCACGGCGTAGCGCGTCGGCTCGCCCTCCTCGGCATGGAGGCCGGAGGCGCAGGCGGCGAAGTCGATCATGGTGCAGAGCACGCCGCCATGGACATAGCCCGCGCGGTTGCGATGACCGGGGCCGATCTCGAGGCCACCCTTCACATGGCCGTGGCGGGATTCGTCGAGCCCGAGACCCAGCAGGCCGAAGATGCCGACGCCGGAATAGCTCTCCGCGCTCATCAGGCGCTCCGGCCGGTGGTGAGGACGATCTTGCCGATCGCGGACCGCCCGGTCAGGAGGCGAAGCGCCTCCACGGTGTCCGCCAGATCGAGCGTGCGGCTGATCAGCGGCTTCAGCCTGCCCTCCTCGAACCAGGCGAAGAGCTGTTTGAAGTTGTCCTCGTTGGCTTTGGGATTGACCGAGGCGAATGTGCCGAAGAAGACACCAACCAGGGAACAACCTTTCAGGAGGAGGAGATTTGCGGGGATGCGCGGAATCGTCCCGGAGGCGAAGCCGACGACGAGAATACGCCCCTCCCAGGCGGTCGCGCGCACGGCTTCCTCGAGCCGGTCGCCGCCCACCGGGTCATAGACGACATCGACGCCTTTGCCGGCGGTCAGCTCCTTGACGCGGTCCTTCAGGGACTCGGTGGTGTAGTCGATGACGTGATCGGCGCCGGCCTTGCGGGCAACGTCCAGCTTCTCGGCGCTGCTCGCGGCGGCGATCACGGTCGCGCCCATGGCCTTGCCGATCTCGACCGCGGCGAGCCCGACGCCTCCGCTCGCGCCCAGAACCAGCAGGGTCTCGCCCGGCCGGAGTTGAGCCCGCTGCCGCAGCGCGTGCATGCTGGTGCCGTAGGTCATGGAGAAGCCGGCTGCCGTGATCGCATCCATCGCCGCCGGGCGCTGCATCAGGCGGCCGGCGCGCACGACCGCCTCCTCGGCGAAGGCGCCGACACCCACCATGCCTGTCACCGGCATGCCGACGGCCAGATGCGTGACGCCCTCGCCGACCGCCTGGACGATGCCGCCGATCTCGGTGCCGGGCGTGAAGGGCAACGGCGGTTTGACCTGATACTTGCCCTCGACCATCAGCGTGTCCGGGAAGTTCACGCCAGCGGCCTCAATGAGGACGCGGACCTCGCCGGGCCCCGGTTCGCGCGTCGGCCTGTCCTCGATGACGAGGTCTTCGAGCGGCCCGAAGGCGTTGCACATCACGGCGCGCACAGCTGTACCCCTTCCAGTTACGACTGGCCGTTCGCCCGGCGGGCGTCGCGGATCATGTTCCTGGCGATGACGAGCTGCTGGATCTGCGTCGTGCCCTCGTAGATGCGGAACAGCCGCACATCCCGGTAGAAGCGCTCGATGCCGGAATCGGCGACATAGCCGGCGCCGCCGAAGATCTGGACGGCCTTGTCGGCGACGCGACCGACCATCTCGGAGCAGAACATCTTGGCGCAGGCGGCTTCGGTCGCGATGGACCTTCCGGCATCACGCCGCCGCGCGGTCTCCTCGACCATGCAGCGCGCGGCGAAGCTCTCCGCCTTCATATCGGCGAGCATCGCCTGGACGAGCTGGAACTCGGCGATCGGCTTGTCGAACTGGCGGCGCTGCATCGCATAATCGAGGCTGTCGGCGATCAGCCGCTCCGCGACGCCGACGCAGACGCCGGCGATCGTCAGACGGCCGCGATCCAGCACCTTCATCGCGGTGACGAAGCCCTTGCCCTCGAAGTCCGGCCCGCCGAGGATCGCCGAGGCCGGCACACGGACGTTGTCGAAGATGACATCGCAGGTATGGGCGCCCTGCTGGCCCATCTTCCGGTCCTTCTTGCCGAGCGTGATGCCCGGCAGATCGGCATCGACCAGAAGGGCCGAAATGCCGGAGGCCGTCCTGCTGTCCGGATCGGTGCGGGCGAACACGGTGAAGAGGCCGGCGACGGGCGCATTGGTGATGAAGCGCTTGGTGCCGTTGAGGATGTAGCTGTCGCCGTCGCGGCGGGCGCTGGTGCGCAGCGAGCCGGCATCCGAGCCCGCCTCCGGCTCCGTCAGGCAGAAGGAGCCGACGAGTTCGCCGCTCGCCATGCGCGGCAGGTAGCGCGACTTCTGCTCCTGCGTGCCGTCGATGATGATGCCCTGCGAACCGATGCCGTTGTTGGTGCCGATCATCGAGCGGAAGGCCGGCGACGTGCCGCCCAGCAGGAAGGAGACCTGGACCTCCTCCGTGAGCGACAGTTCGAGGCCGCCATAGGCTTCGGGGATGGCAAAGCCGAACATCCCCATGTCGCGCATCTGCTGGATGATCTCGGGCGGAACGCGGTCCGTCTCGCCGACCTCGGCCTCCCTCGGTCTCAACTTCTCACGAACGAAGCGCTCGACCGTGTCGAGAAGCTGTCCAAAAACCTCGGCGTCCAGTGCCATTAATTCCGTTCCTCGGAATTTAATTCCATTATTGAGATTCGTCGCATATCGTCTATCACGTCGTCAAGGCGCCTTGCGCCGGGCGGGTCATGGGCAAGCAGGAAAGTTCGTTAGGTGATCGAGACGGGGCGAGATGCGTAAGCGCGAGACGCTGGTGAACCCGGCAGAAGATCAGGAAGCCTCCGAAGATCCCCGCTTCGTGACCGCTCTGGCGCGGGGCCTCAGCGTGCTGCGCGCCTTCAAAAGGGGCGACAGGATGCTGGGAAACCTGGAGCTAGCCGAGCGAACCGGGCTCGCGAAATCAACGATCTCGCGCCTGACCTACACGCTCAGCAAGCTGGGCTATCTCGAATACTCGCAGAGCAGCGGGCAGTATTCGCTCTCGGCAGCCGCCCTGGCGCTGGGCTTCTCGGCCCTCGGAGGTCTTGCGATCCGGGATGTCGCCCGCCCGCTGATGCAGGAGCTGGCAGACCGGGTCGGCGCATCCGTGGCGCTCGGAACGCCCGACCAGCGCACCATGATCTATGTCGAGGAGTGCCGTGGATCGAGCCCGCTGCGGCTGGGCATCGAGATCGGCTCGCATATCAAGATGGCGACTTCGGCCATGGGGCGCGCCTATCTTGCGAGCCTGGACGAGCCAACGCGCGTGCGCATCGTCGACCAGCTCTGCGCGCAGGAGGCCGATCCCGATGCGATCCGGGCCGGCATCGCGGTTGCGGTCGCGGAGTTCGCGCAGAAGGGCTTCGTTCGCTCCATCGGAGAGTGGAAGCAGGAGGTGAACTCGGTCGGAGTTCCGATCCTCCTGCATGGCTCGCGGCCATTCGCCCTCAATTGCGGCGGCTCGTCTCTCTCTCTCAAGGCCGAGGATCTGGATGAGGTCGGCCTGCTGCTGTCGGGCGTGGCGAGACGGATCAGCCAGCTATTGGGCGCGGATTGAGACTTGAGGCTTCCTTGAGCCCGGAAGCAAAAGCGACTTGTTTGGTCGCAAGGAAGGGCGACATCCCGGCCAATCAGGGCTTCCGGCAGCGGACCTTCGCAGATCCGCGAAGAAGCCGAGTCGATCCCGCTTGAAGTTGACTCCCGCTACTCGCAACATAACTTCCTGCCTGACCCGTGCAGATCAGGACAGGGGCAGGCTCCAGCCCCATGATCTGCCCGCCGATGGTCCCATGGCCGCAGGCACGCACGCCAAGCGACACCTCAGCTGAGCTGGTGAGCCAACACTACAGTCTGACGACACGCAGGCTGCGCCCCGCTGAAATGGCGGAGGGGGCGAGGAAGTCAGCGCGGCACAGGCGTGTCACACATCTTGCCTGCAGATGCAGGGTGACCGGACCGGCGATGTCCATGTTTCGATCAATCCGCGCCTGCTTCGTCGGCTGATCGGAGCGCTTCCAGCGGCTCGTCGCGGCGGCGGGGCGTCGTCTCCGCTGGATCTTCACGGCGGGCTGGGGCGCGCCGCTCGGCGGCGTCCAGACACGCAAAAGCCCGTCTCTTTTCGAGACGGGCTTTTGATTTGGTTGCTGGGCGCGCAGCTACCGATACCGGCATTCGCTGATAGTGACGATCTGACGTCTCCCCTCCCATGCCGACAACCCCTTCTCCGCAAACGGGTTCGCATTCCTTCGGGCGCGCCAAATGATCCAGCATCGTTTCAGTCGCCGTGTCACTGCAGCTGAGCGGCTGAAACTGGCCCTCAGCTGATCTCTGCAAAGTCCGCCTTCCGGCAACTCAATTGACGCTTGCGGAACCGCCCCGAGCCGAAACGGCTCGATTCAGGGCACAATTGTTGTCGTGCATCGGAGAGGCTGTTCCTCTCCGCATCAGCATGCAACGATGGCCGATCGAGCCATGCCGGGAGCATAAATCCCTCCGCAACGCACACTGGGAAGATCATTCACGCACAGAAGGCATTCGATTTGAAGGCCTTTTCCAGATCGTGCAGGCTACTTTGGCGCCAATCCTGATATTCCAAGGACAAGGCGCCCTTTGCGATGAGTATTTCCGGCTTTCTCCGCTGGCCCGTACTGGCCATTTCGGCTGCGCTGATCGTTTCTAGCCCGCGGGCATCCTCTGCCGAGACGCTGACGATCGCGCAGGGCAACGACATCCTGTCGCTGGACCCAGCCAATCACGGCAACAACAGCACCGAGTCAGCGCTGGTGAACATCTACGACTACCTGGTGAACAAGGATTTCAGCCAGGGACAGCTGCGCTTCACCCCACGCCTCGCCGTCTCCTGGAGCAGCGACGATAACATCCACTGGACCTTCAAACTGCGCGACGACGTCTACTGGCACAATGGCGACAAGTTCACCTCGCAGGACGTCAAGTTCACGATCGAGCGCTCCCAGCAGGACAAGAAGCTGATCAGCTCGGCCAAGTTCCGCCGCATCAAATCGGTCGAGGCGCCAGACGAGACAACGATCAAGATCGAAACCGACGGGCCGGACACGCTGCTGCTTCATGCCTTCGTCGGCAACGGCGCCGGCATCCTGCCCAAGACGGCCTTCGAGAAGGCTGGAGGCAGGGAAGAATTCTTCAAGCAGCCGGTCGGCACCGGCCCATATGTCTTCAAGCGCTGGGTCAAGTCGGACCGACTCGTCCTGGTGAAGAACCCTCGCTGGTGGGGCGGCACCCCGAAATGGGATGATGTCGTCATCCGCTCGATTCCGGAGACGACGACCCGTGTGGCCGAGCTTCTGACTGGCGGCGTCGACATCGCCGTGAACATCCCGCCGGAGGACATTGCGCGCTTGAACGACAATAAGGGCACGCGCGCCATCACCTTCGACATCGCGCGCAACCTTGCCCTGCATGTTCGCACCGGAAATGACCGCGTTACCGGCGATCCGCGCATCCGCGAGGCGATCGACCTCGCGATCGACCGCGATGCAATCGTCAAGCAGGTGCTGGAAGGCCATGGCGCGCCGACGCGCGGTTTCTTTCCCCCGGCGATCCCCGGCTTCGCGCCGGAGCTGAGCCGCGCGATCCGCTTCGATCCGGAGCGGGCGAAGGCCCTGCTGCGCGAAGCCGGCTTCAGCGGCAGCAAGCGCCCGGCGCTCAAGATCAGCACGCCGAGCGGCCGCTATGTGAAGGATCGCGAGATCGTCGAGGCCGTCGCCGGCTATCTTGAGGATGTCGGCTTCCGCGCCCAGGTCGAGGTGCTCGATTGGACCGTCTACAACAATAAGCTGGTCGGGGACGGCTTCGGCGAGCTCTATCTCTGGGGCATGGGCTCCTACACGGACGCCTCGACCCTATTCATCGACAATTTCAAGCGCCACTACGAATGGTCAGACGCAGCCTTCGACGGGCTCGCGGCCTCCGTCCGCCAGGCCAGGAGCGAGGCGGATCGGATTGCCATCTCGCAGAAGGGCCAGCAGATCGTTGCCGAGCAGCGTGTGCGTATCGGCCTGCTCTTCCCCCAGTCGATCTACGGGGTGAGCGACCGCGTCGCCTATAGCGGGCGTTTCGACGAGATGATTGCGGCCGAGGACGTCACGCGTCCATGAGCGAGCGCTCGCCCCTCAGGACGCTGCTGCAGTTCCTGCCGGTCCTCTACATCGTCTCGCTGATCGTCTTCGGCCTCGTCTATCTCACGGGCGATCCCTCGGCGCTGCTGATCCCGGAGGATGCGAGCGAGGAGGACCGGCTCGCGCTCGTCGCCGCCTGGGGGCTCGATCAACCCTGGCATGTCCAGTACCTGCGCTACATGGGCAACATCCTGACCGGCGATTTCGGCGTGTCCTATCGCTACGGGACGGACGCGCTGCCGGTGGTCCTCGAACGCATTCCGGCAACGCTCCAGCTGACGGCCGGCGGCCTCGTGGTCGCCATCCTGATCGCGCTGCCGACCGGGATCTTCGCGGCGCTCAGGCGCAACAGCCTGCCTGATTTCGCGATCTCCGCCGTGACGGTGCTGGGCAAGGCCATGCCCAATTTCTGGGTCGGTATCATGCTGATCCTGGTCTTCGGCGTCTGGCTGCGGCTAGTGCCGGTCTCGGGCAGCGGTGGCTTCTCCCATCTCATCCTGCCGTCGATCACGCTGGGCACCGGTTTCGCCGCGGAATTGACCAAGCTCATCCGCTCCAGCCTGCTCGAGGTGATGGGGCAGGATTACGTCCGCACCGCCCGCGCCAAGGGCCTGCCCGAGACGCTCGTGGTGCTGCGCCACGGCCTGAGGAACGCGCTGATCCCAGCGGTGACGATGACATCGCTGCACGCCATCGCGCTGCTCGGTGGCGCGCTGGTGACCGAGACGGTGTTCTCCTGGCCCGGCCTCGGCCAGCTCGTGGTCCAGGCGATCTATACGAAGGACATGGCGGTCATCCAGGTCGCTGTCTTCGTCATCACCATCATGGCCCTGACGATCAACCTCGCGACCGACGCCCTCTATCGGCTGATCGACCCGCGCCTGGCCCGGTAAGCGTCGTTCCCTCGCATGACAGACATTCTCCTCGCTCCCCCCGCCAGCCCGCCGGAACCTCGGCGCCGGTTCCTGCCCTCGCTCCTCGGCAACAAGGCGGGGCTCGCCGGCCTCGTCATCGTCGCCCTCATCGTCTTCATGGCGCTGGGCGCGGAGCAGTTCGCGCCGCTCGATCCTCTGAGACGCAACCTCTCGCTGAAGCTGCTGCCGCCGGCCTGGCTGGAGGGCGGCAACCCGCGCTACCTGCTCGGCACCGACAGCCAGGGGCGGGACCTGCTCAGCCGCATCATCTTCGGTGCCCGGACCTCGCTTTCGGTCGGCTTGGCGGCCGTCGCCCTGTCGAGCCTGATCGGGCTGGCGCTCGGCCTGCTGGCCGGGATGGCGGGCGGCCGTGTCGACCAGCTGATCATGCGCGTGATCGACGCCATGCTGGCGATCCCGACAATGCTGTTCATGCTGGTCGTCGCCCTCGTCGCCGGTTCCGGCCTCCTACCGCTCGTCGTCGTCATCGCGGCGACCAACTGGGTGAGCTGCGCCCGGATCGTGCGGGCCGACGTGCTCGGCATCAAGGAGATGGATTATGTCGCGGCGGCGCGCGCGAGCGGCGCGAGGCCGCTCGGACTGATCCTCCGGCATATCCTGCCCAACATCCTGTCGTCCTTCGTCGTGGTCTCCACCCTGAATGTCGGCACTGTCATCCTTGCCGAGTCTTCTCTGAGCTTTCTAGGTTTCGGCATCCAGCCGCCCGATATCTCCTGGGGCCAGATGCTGAGCGAGGGCCGCCAGTATCTCGCGACCAGCTGGTGGGTCGCCACCTTCCCCGGCATCGCGATCACGCTGACGGTGCTGGGCGTCATTCTGCTCGGCGACTGGCTGCGCGACCATCTCGACCCGCGCCTGGGCTGACGTTGCTCAACCCCGCGCCCTAACTCCTTTCAGGAAAGACCTGATGTCGGCCGTTTCACAGACGCAGAAGTCCCGCACACTCCATCTGGGGCTGTTCCACCAGCCGCTCGGCCGCCATCCGGCGGCCTGGCGCCAGCAAAGCGCACAGGGACATCCGGAGGATATCGACTGGGTCATCCGCACCGCTCGAAAGGCTGAAGAAGGCCTGTTCGACATGCTCTTCGTGGCCGACAACCTCGCCGGCCCCGAACCCGGAGCGCAGGGCAAGACCGGTGGCCTGGCGCCCGTGACGCTGCTCTCGGCGCTGGCGGTCGCGACCTCGAAGATCGGCCTCGTCGGCACGATCTCGACGAGCTTCTCCGAGCCCTACAATGTCGCGCGCGCGCTCGCCTCTCTCGACCATATCAGCCGCGGCAGGGCGGGCTGGAACGTGGTCACCACCCAGTCCGACCGTGCGGCCGAGAATTTCAGCCTGGACGCGCTGCCGGATCACGCCGCCCGCTACGCCCGTGCCGACGAATTCGTCCGGGTGGTGCGCGGCCTGTGGGACAGCTGGGCCGACGATGCGCTGGTGATGGACAAGCGCTCTGGCACCTTCCTGGATACCAAGCGCGTCCGCCTGCTCGACCACAAGGGCGAACATTTCTCCGTGCGGGGGCCGCTGAACGTTTCCCGGCCGCCGCAGGGACATCCTGTCATCGTGCAGGCCGGGTCGTCGCGAGATGGCATCGGGCTCGCCGCCACACAGGCCGACCTCGCCTTCACGGCCCAGGACACGATCGAGGATTCGCTCGCCTATCGCGCGGCCCTCAAGGAAGCCGCCGAAGCCGGGGGACGCTCCGGCTATCTCAAGGTGCTGCCCGGCATCATGCCGATCGTCGGACGAACCGATGCCGAAGCGCGCGAGAAATTCGCGGCCCTGCAGGAACACACCGACATCGCCGCCGGCATCCGGCAGCTCTCAGGCCGCTGGGGCTACGACCTCTCGACACACCCGCTCGACGGACCGGTGCCCGAGCCGGGCGAGCGCATCCATGGCGAGAGCCGGGTGCGATTGCTCCTGAACAAGGCCCGCGCGGAAAACTACACACTGCGTGAACTCGCGGCGCTCGCCATCGCTTCCCATGGTCATCGCATCATCCTGGGCTCGCCAGAGACGATCGCCGACGACCTGCAATCCTGGTTCGAGCAGGGCGCGGCCGACGGCTTCAATCTGATCCCGGCCTCCATGCCGGACGGGCTCGACGACTTCGTCGACCTCGTGATCCCCGTTCTCCAGGACCGTGGCCTGTTCCGCCGGCACTATGCGGAAACCACGCTGCGCGAGCGCTTCGGGCTCGACATCCCGCGGCTCGGATCCTTCGCTGCCTGAGTCGCGCCAGCGCGCAGGTGTGTTTTATCTACGTACTCGGCTCGGGTTGGAAAATATAAACCCAACCATATCCATAACATAGGTCAATATACTTATTTTTCTATAAGTATTGATTACGCATCGCGCTCAATCATGAATGTCGTCAGCGAACTTATTGCTCAACGACAATCGATGGATTTTCGTCATGCCTGATCTGATCGTAAGATCATCTCCGCTCGATCCCGAGGCAGAGGCTCTCCTCGAAGGCCTCGTCGCCGAGTATGACGGCCGCTACGGATTCAACAGCCGGCCGGGCGGCGCGCGCTCGGAAATCATGCGCTATCCAGCCGAGGCCTTTGCCCCGCCACTCGGGGATTTCCTTCTGCTGCGGCGCGGTGACGAGACGATCGCGGGCGGCGCCTTCATGAGCCATGACGACGAGACCGCCGAGCTCAAGCGCATCTGGACGCGTGATGATCTGCGCCGCCAGGGGCTGGCCCGTCGCATCGTGCTCGCACTGGAAGAAGCGGCGGCCGAGCTCGGCTATACCCGCGCCTATCTCACTACGGGCTTCCGCCAGCCGGAGGCGACGTCGCTGTATCTCTCTCTCGGCTATCGGCCGCTCTTCGACGTGACCGCCGATCCGACGCTCTACCGGTCCCTGCCGTTTGAAAAGCATATCGGCGCAAAGGCCGGCATTGTCGGCACCGCCACGGCCTATCCGCCCGCGGCTTCGCTGGAGGAGGCGACCGCCCGCGTCGGCACCGTCAAGGCCGCGCAGGAAGCCAGAATCGCGGCCCGGCTGGCCGCCTATCGCGTCGCCGCTGCCTAGCAGGCTGCGACGCGGGTTCCCTTCAGCCGTTCGAGCCGACGCTACACGGCGGCCGAGCGGGAGATCCATCGAAGGTCGCACATCGCGGCCTCAGCCCTCTCCGAGGCGAAACATGGCATCGAGAAACGACAATTTCGCAGCTCTGGTAGGCAAGACGCCGCTGCTCGACCTCGGCCGCCTGGCTGAAGGTCTGCAGCTCGGCGCGCGCATCCTGGCCAAGATCGAGTATCTGAACCCCGCCGGCAGCATCAAGGACAGGACGGCCTGGGGCCTCATTCGTGAGGCTGAGGAGAGCGGCCTGCTCAAGCCCGGCCAGCGCATTGTCGATCTCACCAGCGGCAATACCGGAATCGGGCTCGCTGCCCTGGCTGCGGCGCGCGGCTATCCCGCAAAATTCTACCTGCGGAACACGATCAGCGACGACAAGCTCAAGCTGCTTGCGCAGTACGGGGCGGAAGTCGTGCTGATCGACAACGCCGTCTTCCTTGAGCCGGGAGCGATCCACGCGATCATCGACCGCGTCCGCCGCGAAAATCCCGACGCCTACTACACCAACCAGCGTGGGAACCCCGCCAATCCCCGCGTCCATTTCGAAACGACCGGCCCCGAGATCTGGAGCGCGACGAAGGGTGAAATCGACATCTTCGTGGCGGCCGTCGGCACCGGCGGCACGATCTCCGGCACAGGGCGCTTCCTGAAGGAACAGAACCCCGATGTGAAGGTCGTCGTCGTCGAGCCCGGGCCGGCCTCTGTTCCCTCGCCGGAAAACCCCTATCCGGACAGCATTGAGGGCGTTCACAAGGTCACGGATGTCGAGCCCGGCTACCTGCCAGAGAATTTCGACGCCTTCGTCGTCGACGAGGTGCTCGTCACCGAGACGGCGCAGGCGCGGGAATTCGCCCGCATCCTGGCCCAGCGCGAAGGCATCCTGGCAGGAACCTCGTCGGGCGCGGTCCTGTTCGCTGCTGCGGCACTCGCCCGGCGCCCCGAGAATGCCGGCAAGACGATCGTCGCCATCATCGCCGACAGTGGCGAGCGCTATCTCAGTTCGCCCAAGCTCGGTCCCAGTGTTTCGGAAGAGCCGGTGCAAACGCAGGCTCCCCTCGCTGTCGCCATAGCCTAGGAAAAGGTTCGACGGCGCCGGGCTCATGTCGGCGCTGCGCCGATGGCCCTGCCAACGATGCTCGCCTCCAGTTCCGGCCGGCATAGTTCGATGAAGCGGTGGGCATAGCCGGGCAGGAAGCGTCCGCGCGGCGCGGCAATGTAGGAGGTGGCCTCGGGAAAAAGGCCTTCGGCGATCTTCACCAGTTCGGGATCGCTCTCGGCCTGATAGGCGACCTCGGTGATGATCCCCAGGCCCATCCCCAGCGCGACATAGGATTTGATCACGTCGGAATCGATCGCAGAGACGACGATGTCCGGCGTCAGGCCGCGGGCGTGAAACGCTGCGTCGATCAGCGGGCGGCCGGTGAAGCCCTGCCCGTAGGTGACGATCGGCCTTTGCGAGATCTCCAGCAGGCCGACATCCGTGCGGCCGGCAAGCGGATCGTCGCGGTGGGCGATCACAATGTGCCGCCACGTATAATACGGAAAGGCGATGAGCCCTTCCGCCTGTGAAAGACTTTCCGTGGCGATGCCGATATGGGCGTTGCCGCCCTGTAGGCTTGCGATGATCTCGGCAGGGTCTCCCTGCTTGATCGAGAGGCGGACGCGCGGAAACTCCTGCCGAAACTGCTTGATCACGCTGGGCAAGGCGTAGCGCGCCTGAGTGTGCGTCGTGGCGATCACGAACTCGCCGGAGGCGGGATCGCGCAACTGGTCCGTGACGCGCTTGATGCTCATGGAATCGGCTAGAATGCGCTCGACATAGCCGATGACGGAGCGGCCCGCTTCCGTTAGCCCGAGCATGCGTTTGCCGCGGCGCTCGAACAGCTCGACGCCCAGTTCCAGTTCGAGGTCCTTGATGTGCTTCGACACCCCGGATTGCGACGTATTCAGCGCGGCGGCAGCCTCTGTGAAATTGTACCCGCTGCGGACGGCCTCTTGCAGAATGCGGAATTGTTGCAGGTTCATCTCTTCAGCAGCACGCCATCTGGACGGTGGTTCGTCCCGCACGGATGATACGCCGCGGCAGCAAGTGGGTCTTTGCGAAGTCCACCACGTCTGAAGAACAAATCCCGCGCCGAGCTCGCACTACACGCATGCGGAGTTCTCCAGTTGATTCCTCGGAGATCAAAATCGATCTAATCGAGGCCTTGCAATGTCTTTCTTGCCAGAAGTTCTGTGACCGCGAGGTATTCATCGCGAATTTTGGCAGGCGCGGAGAAGGTCGCATCTATCATGCTAGGTCTGCGGAGAAGCGCTGCGTCGTTTCACGCCCTTATATCAAAATGCGATAACGAAATTCGGAATCTTTGTTTCACTCGACCTTTCGGCTGACACGAAGATTGCCGCATGGCGCCTTCCACGGGGCCAGCGGAGCCGATCATGACTTATCTTCTGAGCCTTCTCGACAAGAGCCCGATATCGGAGGGCTCCAACCCCGAGCGCGCCCTCGCGGATTCCGTTGCCTATGCGCGCCATGCCGACAGGCTCGGCTATCATCGCTTCTGGCTCGCAGAGCATCATGGCAGCAGGGAAGTGGCCGGTGTGGCGCCGGAGGTTCTGGCGGCCTGGGTCCTGGCCTCGACCGATCGCATCCGCGTCGGCTCCGGCGGCGTGATGCTGCAGCACTACAGCCCGTTCAAGGTCGCGGAGGCTTTCAAGCTGCTGGCGGCGCTCGCGCCTGATCGGGTCGATCTCGGCGTCGGCCGGGCGCCCGGCGGCCTGCCGCAGACCACCGAGGTGCTTCAGGCCCGGCTCGACAAGTCGAAGCCGCTGGATTTCGCGGCGCTGGCCGAAGAATTGGAAGGGCACCTGAACAGCGATCTCGCCCGGCCGCTGCCGCGTGTCGCGCCGCGGCGGGTCCTGCTCGGCGGTTCGCCGGACAGCGGCGCGCTGGCCGCCCGGCTCGGCTGGGAATTCGTGTTCGCCGGACATTTCAATGGCGATGCCGCGCTGATTGAGGCGAGCCTCGATTCCTACCGCGCCGGCGGCGGCCGCTCACCGTCCCTGGCGGTGCATGCCTTCGCGGCGCCCTCGGCTGCGGCGGCGCGGGATGCCGTGCGCGAGACACGCATCTTCCGGGTCACGCTCTCGGACGGGCGCGCGGTGAACGTACGCAGCCGCGAGCAGGCGGAAGGCTTCGCGCGGCAGGCCGGCGACACCCAGTACACCATCCGAGAGACGCATCCCCACGTCATCGCCGGTACGGGTGAGGACGTGCGCGCCGAGCTCGATGCCCTGGCCGCGCGCTTCGACGTGAACGAGCTCGTGCTCGACAACCCGGTGCCCGACGCCGCCGCACGGCGGCTCTCCATCGAATTGATTGCCGCCGGCGCCCGCCGCGCCGCCGCCTGACCGCAACATCGAAACCCGACGAGGCGCCCCATGACCGCGACCGACGCGAAGCCCGTGAAATTCGGCATCATGCTGCATGGTGCGGGAGGACACATGAACTCTTGGCGCCACCCGTCCGGGCCGGCCGATGCCAGCGTCAATCTCGACTTCTACATCGATACGGCCCGCAAGGCCGAAGCGGCAGGCATCACTTTCGCCTTCGTGGCGGACGGCCTCTACATCAACGAAAAGTCGATCCCGCATTTTCTCAACCGCTTCGAGCCGCTGACGATCCTGTCGGCGCTCGCTGTCTCGACGACGAAGATCGGGTTGGCCGGCACGGTCTCGACCTCCTATTCCGATCCTTTCACCGTCGCCCGGCAGTTCGCATCGCTGGACCTGATCTCGAAGGGGCGCGCCGGCTGGAACGTCGTCACCACGCCGCTCGAAGGCTCGGCCAGGAACTACAGCCGCCAGCATCCCGAGCACGCGCAGCGCTATGAGATCGCCGACGAGTATCTCGAGGTCACGCAAGGTCTCTGGGATTCCTGGGACGAGGATGCGGTGGTGCGGGACCGTGAGGCCGGTCGCTTCTTCGACCGCGAGAAGCTGCACCGGCTCGACCACAAGGGTCGCTTCTTCCAGGTGGAGGGCCCGCTCAATATCGGCCGCTCGCCGCAGGGCCAGACGGTGATCTTCCAGGCCGGCTCGTCCGATGCCGGCATCAAGCTCGCCGGCAAATATGCCGACGCCGTCTTCACCCATTCGCCCTCCGTCGCCGAGACGAAGGCCTTCCGCGACCAGGTGCGCGCGGCCGCCGTGGCGCATGGGCGCCGCGCCGACGACGTGAAGATCTTCCCGGGCATCGGCCCGATCGTTGGCCGCACGGCGGAAGAGGCACAGGCCAAATACGAGACCATCCGCAACCTGCTGTCGATCGACGAGGCGCTGGCCTATCTCGGCCGCTACTTCGACCATCACGACTTCACGCAGTATCCGCTCGACGCGCCGTTCCCGGAGCTGGGCGACATCGGCAAGAACAGCTTCCGCTCGACCACGGACCGCATCAAGAACAAGGCGCGGGAAAAGGGCCAGACCCTGCGTGAGGTCGCGCTCGAAGCCGCGACGCCCAAGCCCAACTTCATCGGCACCGGCGCGCATGTTGCGGACGAGATTATCCGCTGGATCGATGCCGGCGCGGCGGATGGCTTCATCCTCGGCTTCTCGGTGACGGCGCAAGGCCTGAACGATTTCGCGGAGTTGGTGATCCCGGAGCTGGAGGCGCGGGGCCGCTACAGCCGCGATCTCACCGGCGATACCCTGCGCGACCATCTCGGCTTGCCTTTCAAGCCGAGCCGTTACGCGCAAGCGGAAGCGCCGGCCTCGCGAACGGTGGCGTGATGAACGCGCCGGTTCGCATCCCGACATCGATCGCCCCGGAGGTTGCGGCAGAGATCGACCGCTTCGTCGCGCTCAGGCGCCATTTCCACCAGCATCCGGAGCTCTCCACCAAGGAGCACGAGACGGCGGCCCGGATCGCGTCGCTGCTGGTCGAATGGGGCTACGAGGTTGAGACCGGCATCGGCGGAGAGGGCGTCGTCGCCACCTTGCGCAACGGAGCCGGGGCGCGTGCCATCGGCATCCGCGCCGATTTCGACGCGCTCCCGATCACGGAGGCAACCGGCCTGCCTCATGCGAGCCTGAATGCCGGCGTGATGCATGCCTGCGGGCATGACGGGCACACCGCGATCTTGCTGGCGGCGGCCCGCGCGCTCTCTCTTCGCAAGAGCTTCGACGGCACGCTGCGGCTGATCTTCCAGCCGGCCGAGGAGATCAGCTTCGGCGCCAGGGCGATGATCCGGGACGGGTTGTTCGAGCGCTTCCCGGTGGATGCGATCTTCGGCCTGCACAACTGGCCCGGAGTGCCCGAGGGCGTCTTCGGTTTCGTCGATGGCCCGGCCATGGCGGCAGTGGACAAGGCGGTGATCACGGTCACCGGAAAGGGCGGACACGGCGCGGCTCCGCACGAGACGGTCGATCCGATCCTGGCTGCCGCCCATCTGGTGACGGCGCTGCAGAGCCTCGTCTCGCGCAATGTCGATCCGCTGGACGCGGCCGTCGTCACCGTGGGCTCGATCCATGGCGGCACGGCATCGAACGTGATCCCGGACTCGGTCGAACTCCAGGCGACGATCCGCAGCTTCACGCCGGAGGTCCGCGCGCTGCTGGCCGAGCGGCTGCCGGCGCTGGCGCAGGCCCAGGCCGCCGCCTTCGGTGCGAAGGCCGAGGTCGATTACCGGCTCGGCATGCCGGCCGTGGTCAATCCTGCCGCCCAGTCCCAGTTTGCGAGAGAGGCGGCGCTGTCCGTCTTCGGCGCGGAGAGTGTGATCGAGCATCTGCGCCCGCGCTCGGCCAGCGAGGACTTCGCCTACTTCCTGGAGGAGCGCCCCGGCGCCTTTCTCTTCATCGGCGCTGGCGACGGCCCGCCGCTCCACTCGCCCGATTACGACTTCAACGACGCGCTGATCGCGCCGGCCGCGACCTATTGGACGCGGCTCGCCGAGCGCTTCCTCGCCTGAGGAGATGCCCCGATGGCCGATGCGTTCTTCTCGACCAGTCCCGTCGATCCGCTGGCGCAGCCGCTGATCCAGGATCTCATCCGCGAATATGACGGCCGCTATGGCGACATTCCCGGTCGCGACCCGGCAGTCGTCGAGCTCCATCGCTATGCGCCGGAGCTCTTCCTGCCCCCGCGCGGGCACTTCCTGCTCTTGCTGCGGGGCGGCGAGGCCATCGCGGGTGGCGCTTTCATGCCGCATGCCGAGGAGAGCACGGCCGAGGTCAAGCGCGTCTGGGTGAGGAGCGATCTGAGACGGCAGGGGTTGGCCGCCCGCGTCGTTGCCGAGCTCGAACGCCTCGCCGTGCGGCAGGGCTATACGGACATCTATCTCACGACCGGGAGTCGCCAGCCGGAGGCCGTGGGTCTTTATCTGTCGCGCGGTTACGCGCCGCAATTCGACCTGAACGTCGACGCCACGAAGTTCAGCCTCCTGACTTTCCGAAAAGGCCTCGCCAGCACGGCGCGATCCCTGGCCGAAGGCCTCGCCGTCCCGGCCTGAGCCCGCAACCTCAAAAGGACCAAGTCATGACCCTCGTCGTCGACGGCCCTGTGGCCGCCGCGCCCGTACCTGTGTCGCGCGTCGAGGCGGCCGGGCTGCGCATCGTCCCGGCCCGGCACCCCTGGCGCCTCGTCGGCGGAGCCTTTGCGCTCGTCCTGGTCTTCGCCGTCGTTAATTCGGTGCTCGGCAATCCGCGCTGGGGCTGGGACGTCTTCGCGGAATGGTTCCTGGCCGAGCCGGTGATCGTCGGCCTCGGCCGCACCTTGCTGTTGACGCTGCTCGGAGCCCTGTTCGGCTTCACCATCGGCGCGTTGCTGGCTCTGGCACGGCTCTCCGGCTCCGCGCCGCTGGCAGGTGTGTCCTGGACCTTCGTCTGGCTGTTCCGCTCGATCCCGCTGATCGTGCTGCTGCTGATCCTCAACAACCTCGGCTATCTCTACGAGACGGTCTCGCTCGGCGTGCCGTTCACGGGATGGACATTCTTCTCCTATCCGACGACGCAGCTCATCAGCCCCTTCATGGCTGCAGTGCTGGGGCTGACGCTCAATCAGGCGGCCTTCTCGGCCGAGTTCATCCGCGGCGGATTGCTCTCGGTCGACCAGGGCCAGCACGAGGCTGCTGCGGCGCTGGGCCTGCCTCGGCAGCGGCAGTTCTTCCGCATCGTGTTGCCGCAGGCGATGCGCTCGATCATCCCGACCGCCTTCAACGACATCATCGGCCTCGCGAAGGGCACCTCCAACGTCTACATCCTGGCGCTGCCCGAGCTGTTTTACACGGTGCAGGTGATCTATCGCCGCAATCTGGAGGTGATCCCTCTCCTGATGGTCGCGACGGTCTGGTATCTCGTCATCCTGACCGTGCTCTCGGCGGTCCAGGCGCAGATCGAGCGCTATTATGCCCGCGGCGCGTTGCGCCATCTGCCGCCCTCGATCTTTGATCCGCTGTTGCGGCTGCTCGCACGGAGGGCCACCCCCGCCCACGCTGCGCCGGTTGTGCCCGCTGAGCCGGCCGCGCCTGCACCGCTCGCCTGGCGTCGCGGCGGCGAGATCACCATTCGCAACGTCTCGAAGAGCTTCGGCGAGCTGAAGGTTCTCGACGACGTCTCGCTGACGCTGCCGTCCGGTTCCGTCACCGCGATCATCGGCCCGTCTGGCTCGGGCAAGTCGACGCTGCTGCGCTCGATCAACCATCTCGAACGGCTCGATCGCGGCGTCATCACGCTCGACGGGCAGCTCATCGGCTACCGGCAGGAGGGCGAGCTGCTCTACGAGCTGAAGGAGCGCGAGGTGCTGCGCCGGCGCGTCGATGTCGGCATGGTCTTCCAGAACTTCAACCTGTTCCCGCATCTGACCGCGCTGGAGAACATCGTCGAGGCGCCGGTCAATGCGCGCAGCGTTCCGCGTGCCGAGGCGGAAGCGGCAGCTCGCGAGTTGCTCGCCCGCGTCGGCCTCTCGGACAAGGTGAACGCCTATCCTCGCCAGCTCTCGGGCGGACAGCAGCAGCGCGTCGCCATTGCACGGGCGCTCGCTCTCAAGCCCAAGGCACTGCTCTTCGACGAACCGACCTCCGCGCTCGATCCCGAGCTGGTGGGCGAGGTGCTCGCCGTCATCAAGGAGCTGGCCCGCTCCGGCGCGACCCTCGTCATCGTCACCCACGAGATCGGCTTCGCCCGCGAGGTCGCCGACACGGTCGTCTTCATGGATGCCGGCCGCATCGTCGAGGCCGGCCTGCCCGAAAAGGTGCTCGGCGCGCCTGAACATCCACGCACCGCGGAATTCCTCGCCAAGGTGCTGTGACCCCGCCCTCAACCCCTGTTTTCCGAAGACCGAAAGGCTGACGCTCATGACGCATTCCTTCGCCCTTCCACGCCGCGCGGTGCTCGGCCTCCTGGCTTCCGCGGCGCTTTTCCCATCGCTTGCCTTCGCGCAGCAGCAGTTCGACATCACCTCCGCGCAGAAGGCCCAGCCGCGTGCCGAGATCGTGCCGGAGGCGGTCAAGCTGCTGAAGGACGTGAAGCTCGCCAAGCCCGGCACCTTCACGATCGCCACGACCGGCCAGCGCCTGCCGTTCGGCATCAATGCGACCGACAACCAGAAGATCATCGTCGGCTCCGAGCCCGACATCGGGCGGCTGGTCGCCGATGGGCTCGGCCTCGAACTGGAGGTGGTGCAGGTCGCCTGGGCCGACTGGCCGCTGGGCGTGATCTCCGGCAAGTACGATGCCGCGATCTCGAACGTCACCGTCACCGAGCAGCGCAAGGAGCGGTTCGACTTCTCGACCTACCGCAAGGACCAGCTCGGCTTCTACGTGGGCAGCAAGAGCGCGATCAAGGAGATCGCCAAGCCCGAGGACGTCGCGGGGCTCAAGGTGATCGTCGGTTCGGGCACCAACCAGGAGCAGATCCTGCTGCGCTGGGTGAAGGCCAACGAGGCCAAGGGTCTCAAGACGACGGAGATCCAGTATTACGACGACGACGCCGTCCTCTATGTCGCGCTCGAATCCGGCCGCGCCGACGCCTATTTCGGCCCCAACGGCACGCTCGGTTTCAAATCTGCGCAGACCGGCACCTCACGCCTCGTCGGCTCCTTCTCCGGCGGCTGGCCGGAAGTGGCCGAGATCGCCGTCACCACGAAGAAGGGCGCGGGTCTAGCCGAGGCGATCACCGCCGTGCTCAACGCGCAGATCAAGAACGGCAACTACCAGAAGTCTTTGACGCGCTGGGGCCTTGCGCCCGAGGCGCTCGACCTCTCGCGCACCAACCCCCCGGGTCTCCCCAAGAGCTGAGCCTCCTGAAGAGCTGAGCCGAACCACGAAACGCGACGCGGGGCGCCGAGGGTGGCGTCCCGCTTCTTCAGGAGCAAAGCCATGTTTACGCGCCGGGCGGCGCTCGCCGTCACCGCCATCCTCACCCTTGGCACGCCCGCCAGCGCGCAGGGCGTCTACGACCTCGGCCCGCAGCAGCCCGGCCGCCCTCATACGCAGCCCAATCAGGCCGCGATCGCCGCCATCTCCAAGGACTTCAAATTCGTCGAACCCGGCGTCCTAACCGTCGCCACCAATGCGAGCACCCCGCCGCTGGCGACCTACGCGACCGACTCCGCGACGCTCGTCGGGGCGGATCCGGATGTGGCGAGCCTGATCGCCGACAGCCTTGGCCTCAAGCTGAAGCTCATTCCCACGCCCTGGGCCGACTGGCCGCTGGGCGTGGCGTCGGGGAAATATGACGCAGCGATCTCCAACATCGGCGTCACCGAGCAGCGCAAGGAAAGGTTCGACTTCTCCACCTATCGCGTCGGCCTGCATGGCTTCTTCGTCAAGGCCGACAGCAAGGTCGAGAAGATCGCGGAGCCGCAGGATGCTGCGGGGCTGCGTATCGTACTCGGCGGCGGCACCAATCAGGAGCGCATCCTGCTCGAATGGAGCAAGCAGAACGTCGCCGCGGGCCGAAAGCCGATCGAGCTGATCAGCTTCGACGACGAGGCCAGCCGCCTGCTTGCGCTCTCGTCGGGCCGCGCCGACGTGATCGTGCAGCCGCATGCGCAGCTTCTGTTCATCCAGCAGCGCGACAGGAACATCAAGCGCGTCGGCGTGCTCAGTGCAGGCTGGCCAGAACGCTCTGACGTCGCGGTCGCGACCCGCAAGGGCGCGGGGCTGGCGCAGGCCATCACGCTGGCTCTTGAAGGCGTCTATCGGGACGGCAGTTTCGACGCGGCGCTCAAGCGCTGGGGCGTCGAGGAAGAACGTCTCGAAAAGCCCGAGACGAACCCGCGCGGCCTGCCGAAATACTGAGACGCGATCATGAGCAGACACATAGCGGACATCGTCGTCCTCGGCCTCGGGGCCATGGGGTCGGCCACGCTGTTCCAGCTGGCCTCACGCGGCGCCGATGTGCTCGGCATCGACCAGTTCAGCCCGCCGCACGAGTTCGGCTCGAGCCATGGCGAGACGCGCGTGACACGCTTGGGCGTGGCCGAGGGGCCGGCGCTGGCGCCGCTGGTGAAGCGCTCGCACGAAATCTGGAAGGAGCTGGAGGCCCGCACCGGCGCGAGCCTGTTCGGGCAGGTCGGTTTCCTCGCCATATCGAGCGAAGCTCCGCGGCCGGGCGCAACCGATTACGTCGAGCGCACGCTCGCTGTTGCCCGGCGCAGCGGTACGAGGCACGAGCTGATCGCCCCGGCCGAGGCGCGCCGGCGCTACCCCTGGCTGAACCTGGCGGCGACCGACCGGGTCTATTTCGAGCCCGAGGGCGGCTACCTGCGTCCTGAGAATTGCGTCGCGACGCAGCTTCGGCTGGCTGCCGAAGCCGGTGCGCGGCTTTCGCTCGGCACGCGGGTGGAGGCGATCGTACCGCACCCGGAACATGTCGAGATCACGACCGGCGAGGGCACCATCCGCGCCGGTCGCGTCGTCGTCAGCGCCGGTGCCTGGGCCAGCCGGCTTTTGGGGCCTCGCATCTCCGCGCTGCTGCGCCCGACGCGCGAGATCCTGCATTGGTATGAGCTGGAGCCCTCGGCGCCGGCCGCTTGGGGAGAGGCCCCCGTCTATATCTGGTCTTACGGGCACGGCGCAGAGGAGGGCTTCTATGGCTTCCCGGCGTTCGATGGCGCGGTGAAGCTGGCGCATGGCGAGAAGACGCGCAATGTCGATCCCGACGATTACGGCCGTTCAAGCGAGGAGGCTGAATCGCACGCGTTCTACGCACGGTCGATCGCAGGGCGCTTGAAGGGGCTGCGCGCCGACCGATCGCGCCGCAAGACCTGCCTCTACACGGTCTCGCCGGACAACGGCTTCATCATCGACCAGTGGCCAGAGAGCGAGCGCGTGCTCGTCGTGTCGCCCTGCTCGGGCCACGGCTTCAAGCACTCGGCTGCGATCGGGGAAGCTGTCAGCCAGCAGCTTCTCGATGGCAACAGCCGGATCGACCTGTCATCCTTCGGGCTGGGCCGGTTCGACCGCGCGCGGGCCGAGGCCTACTCGGCGTAGCGCCTGTCTGTATCCGGGATTATCGAGACCACGGTTTTCCTGCGACGGCGATCGAACATTGCTGGCGACATCAGCCCCTTCATAGAGAGCACCGACCCCGTGTACGACTTTGACGCCGCGCCCAACCGTCTCGACACCGGCAGCACGAAATGGAGCCGCTATCCCGCCGACGTGCTGCCGATGTGGATTGCCGACACGGATTTCGCCGCGGCGCCGGAAATCGTGGCGGCGCTGAAACGGCGATTGGACCATCCCGTCTTCGGCTATGCCGTCGCCAAGGCCGAGCTCCGCGATCAGATCACTGCCGATCTCGACAGGCGGTTCGGATGGCGAATCGCGCCCGATGACATCGTGTTCCTGCCGGGCGTCGAATCCGGCTTCAACATGGCCTTGAAGGCGCGGCTCTCGCCCGGCGAAAAAGTCCTGATCCAGACGCCGATGTACAGGCCCATCCTGGATGCGCCCGGCCATTGGGGCCTCGAGGCGCTTCACGTGCCGCTCGTCCGCAACGAGCAGGGCTATGGGCTGGATCGCGACGCGCTGGCGGCAAAGCTGGCCGGGGCCCGCGCATTCCTGTTGTGCAACCCGCATAATCCGACAGGCTATGTCTATACGCGCGACGACCTCGCCTTCATCGCGGCGGCCTGCGAGGCCAACGACACGCTGATCATTTCCGACGAAATCCATTGCGATCTGGTTTTCGACGGCCGCCCACATGTTCCGACCGCCAGCCTGTCTCCCGAGATCGCGAAGCGCACCATCACGCTGATGTCAGCGAGCAAGACCTACAACATCCCGGGGCTTAAGACCGCCTTCGCGATCATCACCGATCGCGGCCTGCGGGAAGCCTTCAATGCGAGCCGCAGCGGCCTGGTCGACAGCGTCAATCTGATGGGACTTGAAGCTACACTGGCGGCTTATCGCGATGCCGGGCCATGGCGCGAGGCGCTGCTCGCCTATCTGCAGGAGAACCGCGATCATCTCGGCCGCGAGCTTCAGCGGCTGGTCCCGGAAATCCGCTACCATCCTCCGCAGGCCTCGTTCCTGGCCTGGCTGGACTGCAGCGCGCTGGAGCTGAAGGAGACGCCGCAAGCCTTCTTCCTCAGGCAAGCGAAGCTCGGGCTTTACGCGGGGGAGGTCTTCGGGAGCGGATATGAGAATTTCGTCAGACTGAACTTCGGTTGCACGCGGGCGGTGCTGACGGAGGCGGTCGAGCGAATGGCCGCCGCTCTCTCGCGGACGTGAGTTCCATCGCGGCGGCGCGGGGTATTCTGCTGCCCCCGATAATGCGGCGAGGTGGACGGCTTAAATTGGGCGCTGGAGCCGAACCTCAGTCGGAGCGATGGCCGAACGCAGCTGGGACCTCCTCCGACAACCCGCCCAGGCGTTCGTAGTTGCCGCGCCAGTAGGCCAGCGCGGCGCTTTCGCTGCCGAGCCGGATCCCGCGGACGCGGCCGATGACGATCGCGTGGGAATGCCGCTCAATCAGTTCCTCCACCTCGCAGTCCAGCGCGGTCAGGGCGCAGACGAGGAGCGGGGCTCCGGTCGTGCCTTCGCTCCACTTTGCGCCGGCATAGCGAGCCGCGCCTTTCGCGCCACCGCGTCCGGCGAAACGGTCTGCAATCTCGCTCTGTTCTGCTTTCAAGAAGTTGACGCCGAAGGCTCGATGCCGGCTGAGCACCGGAAAGCTCGACGATGCAAGATTGAGCCCGAACATCACCGTCGGCGGGTCGGCCGAAAGAGAGGACACCGAGGTTGCGGTGAGACCGGTGCGATCCTCGCCACGCCCGACGGTAATGACGCTGACGCCGCCGACGAGCCGACGCAGCGCCGTTCGGAACGCAGTGGCATCGGGCGAGGCGGGCGAAGCAGCCTGATGCCTGTAAGCTGCACTGGTGTGAAGCGGTATAATGGTCAAAAAACTACTCCGGTTCAGCGCGCGATGCTCAAGCGCCGCCGGTGCGCTTGATCGAGCAATCGTTCAACGGACGCCGTGCCGTTGCAGGCCTAGCTCCTCGTCAAAATCGATAAAAAAGTCGCGCAGACAGACTCTTCCGTCAACGAGAATGTTCTTTTTAAAGAACTAAACGTCGAGGTATTGTATTCTCTTCAAAGGGGAAACTGCAGGAGACACACGCCACTCGTCGACGTCGCGGTGAATGCCTGGGACCGCCCCGGACAAAGGGCCGTATACTCGCCTCGATCAATGGAACTCATCGCTCTGGAGGAGACTGGGCATGAGATTGGTTGTCCTACTTGCAGCCTTCTTGATGAGCTGCGCTGCTCACACGCGGGAAGGAAAGGGCGCGACGGACCCTGATCTGTCACAGACACTGCGGGGTTCTCGAGATTATGCTGCAAAGGGGGAGCTCAGCAGCCACCGATGATTGCCAGATGTTCCGGCACCGGGCGATTGCCGGCATCCCACTGCGGCAGCCGACGTTGCCCAGCTGAGTTCGTCCCCCCGGCGCTTTCTCTGCCAGCAATAGTGTTCGCCGCTGCGTCCACTGGGGGCGAAACGACACGGGCGAAATACGCCGCAACATCAGCATCCCGCCAGATCTCCAGGCCCGCTTCTGGCGTATCCGGCTGATACAAGCGATGCCGGTGGATGTGCAGGTTGTGACGATAGATGCACCGCTCGGCCTCCGGGACAGCGCGGCGATCCGCGAGGCAGCCTCTCCAAAGCCGGGAGAGGATATTCTCCTTCGCCCGCCCTCTCTCGGAGATTTTTTTGACATAAATCGATAAATATTCGCAAGTGCGGGAGATAATAATTTTGGTACAAATCGCTGACCTTGGGACGATTCAAGCCGCCGGAATCAAACTTCCTGAAAACTCAAAAGCGATCAATCTCTCAAGCTGCGACACTGATACTTAATTTGTGTTTAGGGCACCCGACAATGAAGCGCCTCATAATCATAGTTCTTGCAATTCTGGCAGCGACGGCCGCGCCTGCACTGGCCCAAGACAAACTCAAAGTCGGCATCTCCGGCGGCGACTCAGAAATCATTTGGACAGCGGTCAAGGAGATCGCGAAGAAGGACGATCTCGAAATCACCGTCGTTGTGTTCAACGACTATCTTCTGCCGAACGAAGCGCTCAACGTCGGCGATCTGGATGCGAACGCCTTCCAGCATCGCCCCTTCCTTGAAAACCAGATCAGGACCAAGGGCTACAAGATCACGCCCATCGCCGAGACGATCGTGGCCCCGATTGGTCTGTACTCACGGAAGATCAAGTCGATCGGCGAGCTGAAGGATGGCGCCTCGATCGGCATCCCCAACGATCCATCCAATGGCGGGCGGGCGCTGCTCCTGTTGCAGGCGCAGAAGCTTATCAAGCTGAAGGATGATGTTGGCCTCATCCCTAGCGTCCTCGACATATCCGAGAACCCGAAGCGGCTGAAATTCAACGAAATCGACGCCGCGCAGCTTTCGCGGACCCTCGACGACCTGGATGCGGCCGTGATCAACACCAACTACTCGGTCCAGGCAGGCCTGATCCCGGGCAAAGATTCGATCGCGATCGAATCCTCCGTGAACAACCCCTACAACAATTTCATCGCCGTCCGTACGGCCGACAAGGACAAGCCCGTCTTCAAGAAGCTCGTGGCCGCCTACCAGAACGAGACCATCCGCCAGCTCGTCAAGGACAAGCTGCCGGGCCAGCTCCCGGCCTTCTGATGCGCGATGCGCGGCCGCCGCTCTTGCGGCGCCGCCCGACACGCAATTCTCCAAACGCAACCCTGTCCTCGGCCCCGCGGCACTTTCGGCTTTCTCGAACCGCGCCCAAACTGCAGTCCCTGTCGCAGCAATGCGAGGGATCGCATTGTCGGGGTCGTCGAGCATCTCCCCCCTTTTTCGAGCGCGGATCGTTCCGTTGCCCGCCAGCAAAGGAAGTTAAACGATGGCCCCCTCGCATATGCCCCTCCTCTCGCTGCGAAATGCGGCGCGAACGCTCGTTCTCGCCGTCGGGCTCGGTCTCGCGGCGCCGGCCCTGGCCGCCGGCCAGATCACCGTCGGCGTCGGCGACAACATTCTGGGCCTCGACCCGACGGACCTGAACGACTCCGTATCGCTCTCCGCCAGCAGGCTGTTTTTTCAGGGGTTGTACGGCTTCGATCGTGATTTGAAGCTCGTCCCGGTCCTGGCCGAAAAGACGGACGTCAACGCCGACTCCACGCAGTACACGGTCCATCTGCGCAAGGACGTTAAGTTCCATGACGGGACGCCGTTCAACGCCGAGGCGGTGAAGATCAATTACGACCGGCTGCGCGATCCCGCGAACCACCTCAAGCGCCAGAGCCTGCTCGAAGCCATCGACAAGGTCGAGGTCGTCGACGAGTTCACCATTCGCCTCGTCCTCAAGGCACCTTCCGGCGTCCTCCTGAACTATCTCGCGCACAGCGGTGCATCGATCCTCAGCCCCAAGGCGATCGCGCAATACGGCAAGGATGTTTCGCGCAACCCGGTCGGAACCGGCCCGTTCGTCTTCACCAGCTGGGCGACCGACAATCTCAAGGCGGCGCGCAACCCCAACTACTGGCGCAAAGGTCGCCCGCATCTCGACGCCGTGACGATCCGCAGCGTGGGCGAGAGTGGCGCGCGCCTGGCTCTGCTGCGCTCGGGCGAGGCTCAGTTCATTTTCCCGCTGCCGCAGGAGACCGTGCAGGTGGTGGAGAAGGACAGCCGTCTGGCGATCGACACCACGCCGTCCATCGTGACGCAGTACGTCGCGCTCAACACCCAGAAGAAGCCCTTCGATGACGTTCGCGTCAGGCAGGCCCTGAACTACGCGATCGACAAGACCGCCTTCATCAAGGTCGTCTATAACGGCTTCGGGATTCCGCAGGATGCGCCGGTCGCCCCTGGCATCGCCTATTACAGCAAACAGGGCGTTTGGCCCTACGACCCCGCCAAGGCCAAGCAGCTCCTCGCGGAGGCCGGCTATCCAAACGGGTTCGAGACCGAAATCTGGAACTTCAGCAACACGCTGAACAACCGCGCCTCGCAGTTCCTGCAACAGCAGCTCGGGGCGGTCGGGGTCAAGGTGAAGCTCAACCCGCTCGAAGCCGGCGTCGCGACCACCCGCCTTTGGGGCGCGAAGACACCGGAGGAAGCCGAGGTCCGGATGTTCTTCGGCAGCTGGGCGCCTTCGACGGGCGACGCCGACTGGGCGCTCCGCCCACTGCTGGCCAGCCGCAGCTTCCCGCCGGCCCTCTACAACATCTCCTATTTCAAGGATGCCGAGGTCGATGCCGAACTGCAGAAGGGCTTCGCGACCGCCGATGCCGGCCAGCGCAAGGCGGCCTATGACCGCATCCAGAAGGTCATCTGGGAAAAGACCCCCTGGATTTTCCTCTCGGTCAACACGCTGGTCGCCGGCCGCGACAAGCGCCTGACCGGCCTCACCCAGATGCCCGACACGTCGCTGACCTACGAGGATGCGGTCCTCCAGTGATCGCATTGCGATGAGCCAGCCTGAACTGCTCGCCATACGGGGTCTCTCGGTCAGCTTCCCGGCCGAGAGCGGACGAACCACCGTCGTGCGAGATCTCTCCCTGACCGTCTCGCCGGGCGAGACGGTCGCTCTCGTCGGAGAATCCGGCTCGGGCAAATCCGTCACGTCACTGGCCGTGACCCGGCTGCTGGACTACGGCCCGGGCCGTATCGATACGGGGGAGATCCTGTACCGGGACCGCGCCGGCGCAGTCCGAGACCTCGTACACGCAGATGCGGAAACGATGCGCAGGCTGCGCGGCCCCGAGATCGCCATGGTGTTCCAGCAGCCGATGAGCTCGCTGAACCCGGTGATGCGTATCGGCGAACAGATCGCCGAAGCCATCGTTCAGCATCGTGATCTCGGATGGTCCGAGGCCGAGGCCGAGGCGCTCCAACTGCTTGAGCGTGTCCGCATTCCCGATGCCCGACGGCAGCTGAAGCGGTATCCGTTCGAGATATCCGGCGGCATGAGACAGCGCGTGATGATCGCTATCGCCTTAGCGAGCCGCCCGCGCCTGCTGATCGCCGACGAACCGACGACCGCTCTCGACGTCACCGTGCAGGCTCAGGTGCTGCGGCTGCTGCGCGAGCTTCGGGACGATCTTGGCACCGGCCTGCTCTTCATCACCCACGACATGGGCGTGGTGGCGGAACTCGCCGATCGCGTCGCCGTGATGCGCGGGGGTGATCGTCTCGAGGAAGGCCCGGTCGCGCAGATCTTCGCTGCACCCGCTCATCCCTATACGCGCAGCCTTCTCGCTGCGGTTCCGGTCTTGGGCAGCCTTGCCGACTCGCCCCTCCCCGCGCCTTTCACAATTTCGCCCGAGGACGCAGTACCCCAGGATACCGTGGTGGACGGCGCGCCGACTCTTGAACTGCGGGACCTGGTGACGCGCTTCGATGTACGCAACGCCTTCGGGATGCTGAGCGCGCATGTCCATGCGGTCGAACATGTGAGTTTCGACATCCATCCTGGCGAAACGCTCGCGCTCGTCGGCGAGAGTGGTTGCGGCAAAAGCACTTTGGGCCGCAGTATCGTTCGGTTGGAAACGCCGCGATCGGGACAGATCGTCTTCGAGGGCCAGGACGTACTCGGCCCTGAGGCTGAGGCGAACCGCGCATTGAGGCGCGGCATCCAGTACGTGTTTCAGGATCCTTACAGCGCTCTAGACCCGCGACTGACCGTCGGGTTTTCGGTTGCCGAGCCGATCAGAACCCATGCGCTGCGCCAGGACAGCGACGTGACGCGGCGCGTCGGCGAGTTGCTGGAGTTGGTCGGCCTGCCCCCGCATTTCGCGGCCCGGTACCCGCATGAGCTCTCAGGCGGCCAATGCCAGCGTGTCGGAATCGCCCGCGCACTGGCGTCCGAACCGCGACTTATCATTGCGGACGAGGCCGTCGCGGCGCTCGATGTCTCGATCCGCGCGCAGATCGTCAACCTGCTGATGGCGCTGCAGCGCCGGCTCGGGCTGTCCTGCCTGTTCATCTCGCACGACATGGCCGTGGTCGAGCGCGTCAGTCATCGCGTCGCCGTCATGTATCTCGGGCAGATCGTCGAGATCGGCCCCCGCCAGGCCGTACTGTCGTCGCCGCAGCATGCCTACACGCGCCGCCTGCTCGCCGCCGTGCCGATCCCCGATCCGGCGCGCCGCCGCCGGGATCTGGCGATCGACGACAGCGAAGTGCCAAGCCCACTCAGGGCTCTCGACGATATCCCCATGGTCGCTCCCCTCGTCGAGGTGGGGCCGGGCCATTACGTGGCGCGGCACGCTGTGGGGGGCTTGTATTGAAGGTCGCAATTGCAGCTGAACGCCAAGCCGAGGAGAAGACGCGATGCTCTTCTTTCTGAGGCGGCTGGCGGCCGCCATACCGGTCCTCTTTGCCGTATCGGTGTTCGTCTTCGGCTTCGTCAGAGTGTTGCCAGGGGACCCGGCCCGGCTGGTGGCCGGCGCCGATGCAACAGAGCAGGAGGTCGCCTCGGCCCGCCAGGCGCTCGGCCTCGACCGGCCGATCTGGGAGCAATATGTCCGTTATGTCGGCGCGAGCCTCAAGGGCGATCTCGGGGTCTCCAGCCGCACTCGCGAGCCGGTGATCGACGTCATCGCGGCGCGTTTCTGGCCGACCTTGTGGCTGACCCTGGCGGCTATGGGCTGGGCGACGCTCGCCGGCACGTTCATCGGCGTCTGGGCCGGCACACGGCGCGGCCGCTGGCAAGACCAGATGGCGATGCTCGTCGCCATCGGCGGCCTCTCCTTTCCAGGGTTCTGGCTGGGGCTGCTGCTCATCAACCTGTTTTCCGTGCATCTGGGCTGGCTGCCGACTGGCGGCTTCGACAGCTGGCTTTCCCTGCTCATGCCGTCCTTCACGCTGGGCGTCGGCGTGGCCGCGGTGCTCGCCCGCTTCTCGCGTTCCGCCTTCGTCGATGTCGCCGCCGAGGACTACGTCCGCACCGCGCGCAGCAAGGGCCTGCGCGAGCGCCGCGTCATCTGGAGGCATGGGGTCCGCAATGCCCTGATCCCCGTGGTGACGCTGACGGGGCTGGAATTCGGAACCCTGCTCGGCGGCGCGATCGTCGTCGAGACCGTCTTCGCCTGGCCCGGTCTCGGCCGGCTCCTCGTCGACAGCATCGCCTTCCGCGACTATCCGGTGATTCAGGCGGAGATCCTGTTGCTGTCGGCCGAGTTCATGCTGATCAACCTCGTGATCGACATGCTCTACGGCGTGCTCAACCCCGAAATCCGGCTGCGGTCATGACGGCTACGACGATCCGCTCCCCGGCTGGTGAGTTCTGGCGTCGCCTGCGCCGCCGGCATACGGCGCTCGCGGCCGGCGTGGTGGTGCTCCTCATTATCCTGATCGCCATTTTCGCACCGGTTCTCGCACCCTACGACCCCGCGGCCGCGGATTACGACGCTCTCCTGCAGGGCCCCTCCCTGGCGCATCTCGCCGGCACGGATTCCTACGGCCGGGACATTCTGAGCCGCATCATCTGGGGCGGACGCATCTCACTGACCGTCGGGCTGGTTTCGGCTTTCGCAGGCGGACTCGTCGGCACCACGCTCGGCCTGCTCAGCGGCTGGATCGGCGGCTGGGTCGACACGGTGCTGATGCGGCTCTGTGACGTACTCTTCGCCTTCCCCGGCATCCTGCTGGCGATCGCCGTCGTCGCACTGCTCGGCCCCGGCGTGGCGAATGTCGTCTGGGCCGTGGCCGTCTTCAGCGTCCCAGTCTTCGCCCGCCTGGTGCGGGGCACGACGATGTCCCTGAAGCAAGCTCAATATGTCCAGGCCGGCCGCACGATCGGCGTCTCCGGCGCCAAGCTCATGCTCTATCACATCCTGCCCGGGGCGCTCCCGGTCGTGATCGTCTATATGAGCCTGCGGATCGGCTCGGCCATTCTTGTCGGAGCCGCCCTGTCCTTCATCGGGCTGGGCGCGCAGCCCCCTAGCCCCGAATGGGGCGCCATGCTGGCCGATGGCCGCAGCTATCTCGGCGTCGCCGACCACCTTACCCTGTTTCCGGGACTGGCAATCTTCATCGTCGTCCTCAGCTTCAACGTGCTCGGTGATGGGCTGCGCGATGCGCTGAGCCAACGGCTTCAGTAGGTCCACAAGGCCGGGCCAGCCAGTTCGGCCTATGCCCCAAGCGATATTGCGGAGATTGAACCACCTTCTCGGGGCCTTCGGGCAGCCAATCCTCAGCTGTATTTGAAAGGTATTTGAAAAGACATTCGATTGACCGAGAGCCTCTGGCAAACGATGATTGAACTCATCGTCGTTGATCCAATCATGACGATCGCGGGATTTGTTGGAGCAGCTTGCACCGCGTCATCAATGCTAAAAGCACCACGCGCATTGCCGTGGGCTCCTTTGCTTTGAGGAAGACCCATGATCATCCCTTTCAATTTCATCGTTCAAGCCTTGTTGCGTCTGTCGGCATTCCTGCACTGGACACGCACCGGCGAAACCCGTCGCCGCAACGGCAAGTAGTGCGGCGGAGCCGCTGCGCTCCTCCAGCGACACGCTAGCCGGCAGGCCACGGAGTAGGCGCTTGCCTCAGGGCCGTAGCGGCAAGCGGATGGCGCGCTCGTAGGCGGCCTGATCAAATAGACCGTCGAGCGAGGGGGCCTTTGGAAAATCGCCGAGTTCGACCTGATAGGCGAGCAGCGCTTCCGTCGCCTGCCGGATCTTTGCGGGATCGTTGATGAAGCTGACTGCCGGCGAGACCAGGGCATTCGCGATGGTCGTCTCGGAGACGAGGTCTCCGCCAAGTGCGGCTAGAACGAACGGGGCAGCCTTCTTTGGATCGTTCCGAACCAGTTCGGTCGCGCGGTGAAACAGCGCGGCGAAGCGATCCGCCGCATCCGGACGGGCCTTCTGAAGCTCGCCCGAGGCCGCAACCACGACCCCCGGAATGTTTGGAAACATCTCGGGCGAATTCACGATGCGCTTGATCCGCGGGTCACGCTCGAGAACGAGCGTGGCTGAGGGCTCCAGCAGCGTGCCGCCATCGATGGCGCCCGTCAGCATAGCCTGCTGCACGACCTCGATGCCCATGTTGGCGATCTCGACATCAGCGCGATCGACCTTGCCCACCTTCCAGAGCCAGTGATGCAGCGCGACGGTCGGGACACCTCCCGGAGGGAGCGTGCCCAGCTTGGCCTTCCGCCCGGCCGTGGAGCGAAATGCAGCGAAGGCCTTTGCAGGATCGTTGCCGTTGTCTGCGAAAGCCTTGGCGAGCGTCGGCCCTGCGAGAAACGCCGTGCCGCCGACCGCGCCCGCGGCGATGACTGAAGCCGCGAGGCCACGAGAGCGGGCGACCGCGACCGGCGCGACGCCGATCACCAGAATGTCGATGGTGCCGGACGCAAAGGCCTGGATCGCGTTGGGCCCAGAGTCGAACTTGGTAAGCTTGAGGTCGAGGCCAGCTTCCTTCGCCGATCCATCGCCGGCGAGCACGAACAACGCGCTCGCTCCGATGACAGGCACATAGCCGACCCGCAATGGCGCATTCTGAGAGAGTGCCGGCCGGATTCCCGCGGCTGAGGCCGCAGCCAGGGCAAGGAGCGTCCTACGATCGATCATGCCAAACCCCGCGTGCCAAGATTACAACCAGACCGGAACGGTCGGCGCGTTATGACACCGGCGTCGAGGAGAGTGCTTCTCAATAGAGGCCCGTCGGGAGACAAAACACATCGAGCCCGAACGCTCGTCAGAACAATTCTTCAACGCACTGATGCCCGTACGCATGAAGCGAACCAGCGATGACACGCCCCAGCGCGCGTTCCTGTGTCAACGGTTTACGTCCTCTGCCTTCGGACTGAGAACGCGTCGCTTCTCGTCCAGCGCGGGCTCGGCCGTGATCGCGCTTTTGAATGTCCCGTTCCGGGCAGTCACTCAATGACCGCAACTGGCGCTCGAACGACGAAGCGTGACTAGACCTGCTACTTGCCAGCTTCCCGGGGAAGCCGGCATCCTCTCGGACCGTTCGTGGACCTATCAATCTCAAAGCATTGCGTTGGCGGATCAAATCTCTCCTGGGGCAGTCCAAAAGAGAATTGAGCGAAGCGAAGTTTGGCCTAACATGAGGCAGTGGCTTAGGGCGGGACATTCATAGCCCGGCGGCTGACTAGGCTAGGGCCGATGGCTTCCTTCCCAAGACAGAGTGAGAGAGCATGATGCGCAAGTCGTTCCCGTGGCTCGTTGCCGCAACTCTCGCGCTCGCGACGCCCGCAATTTCCGGCACAGACCGCTTCGTTATCGATCTGGCGGCGGAGCCCTCGACCCTCGACCCGCAGCTCCAGTGGAATCCCGACAGCTACTACGTATATCGCAACATCTTCGACAATCTCGTCACACGCGACGACAAAGGCGGAATCGCTCCCCAGATCGCCACGGCGTGGCGCAACCTGTCCGACACGGAGGTCGTCTTCACGCTGCGGCCCGACGTGACCTTCCATGACGGCTCGAAGCTGACATCCGAAGATGTCGCGTTCAGCATCGAGCGCGTCACCGACAAGAGCTTCGCCAGCCCGCAGCGCGGTCAGTTCAACAAGATCGTGCAGGCTGTCCCGCTTTCGCCGACTGAGATCAAGCTGGTCACAGATGGCCCCTATCCCGCGCTGCTCGCCCAGCTCGTCAAGCTCTCCATCGTCCCCAAGAAGGTCGTCGAGGCCGTAGGCAAAGATGCCTTCAATCTGAAGCCGGTCGGGAGCGGGCCGTACAAGTTTGAAGCCTGGCAGCGCGGCGTTGCCGTAACGCTGAGCCGCAACGATGCCTATTGGGGCGCCAAGGGGCCGTTTCCGGTCACAATTTTCCGCGCGGTGCCGGACAGCGCAACGCGTCTCGCCAATCTGCAGGCCGGCGCCTCCGACCTTGTCGTTGGCCTCGACAGTGACCAGCTCGCGCAGCTCAAGAGCTCCCCGCGAACGAAGCCTCTGACGGTTCTGACCGAGCGCCTCGCCTATCTGCGCCTGAACCCGAACCGGGCGCCCTTCGACAATCCCAAGATCCGTGAGGCGATTGCCCGAGCCGTCGACAAGCAGGGGATCATCGACGGCATCCTCGGCGGACAGGAGAAGCCGATTGCGCAGATGCTGACGCCGGCACATTTCGGCTGGGCCGAGGGCATCGTCGGGCCGGCCTTCGATCCGGCCCGAGCGAAGGCGCTCATTGCCGAGGCGGGCGCGGCCGGCAAAGTGGCGATCCCGCTGACGACTGCGCCCTTCTTCGACCAGCGCGTCGTTCAAGCAATCCAGCAGCAACTGCGCGACGTCGGGCTCGATGTGGCAATCGAACTGATCGATACACCAAGCTTCCTGCAGCGGACCCAGCGCGGCCCAGCAGAAGCGCCAGTGCTAGCGATCAGCCGCTCGTCCTGCGCGTGCCAGGACGCGGATGGCGCGCTGTACGAGCTCTTCCATGCCGGCAGTGGTTGGACGATCGTCGAGAACAAGGAGGTGGACGGCCTCCTCGACCACGCGCGCTCCGCCCTCGACCCAGCGGCGCGGCTGGCCGACTACCGAAAGGTGCACGAGATCATCGCCGCATCGCTTCCGGTCGTTCCGCTCTACCAGACCGTCGCGGGTTATGGTGCCGCCAAGTCTGTGCAGTTCACGCCGACACCGAACGAGAGCCTGTTCTTGAACCGGATCCGGTGGGCCGATTGATCTCTGGAAAAATGCGGGCCGGACGTAGCGGGCTCAACGAAGACCGAGATCGCAATCGCGTTTCGGATTGCGGGCATAGGCTCCGTGTCTGATTGCGGCGCAGGCCCGACGGCTAGCCGGAGCGCGAGCGCAATAATGGTGTCTTGGGTCGGAACTCCCCGGGAACCAAAGCTGGGATCGTCCGCCTCCAGGCGATGTCTCATGTCCGCAATTGGCGCGAGGCAGCCCAAGAGCCACCAATTTGGACAGTCAATGCGGCTGACCGTGAGCGCCAAGGAATAGGTTCAGGAGTAGCCGCATGTAAGCCAGAGGCGGCTGGACGCCCATCTCGGATCACTATGATGAATCCACAGCGATTTACGTAACGATATGCTTTTCGCACACCGTGGAACCGACCTTGTTGACGATCTCACCGCGGTGCGCGTTCGTGGGAGCAGAGCGAGAAGGCCGATCGACACATTTCGCAGTAGGAACATGTGTTACAATAGGGCGCGATATCTCTCCAAGTGCGGGAAACAAGCCGCCGATGAGCACAATCAACTCGAGCATTTCGACATCTCCAAATGCTTGAATGGCTCGATAAGCGCAGTTCGCGCCGATTTGTCCGGAGGCGAGACTATGGCGTAGGCGCTGCTGACGCTGCGTCGTGATATGTGCTAACTTTTGATGTGCTGGGGAACCACGATTTCAAGCGCGCTTTAAATCCGCCGCCGAATTTGTCGAACGACTGCCGATTTTGTCTCAATCTGCTTGCGTCACAGCGTTAAAGCTGGACGGAGACCCGGATGGCCGTGACGAGCGACCCAGTGCTGACAATGTTCAACGTCGTCCGGGCCAGGGCCCTGGAGGATCTGAGCGGCAAGATTTGCGTGGTTGAACGGGCCACACAGTCAAATCGCACTTACACCTACCAGCTGCAGGATCGTGCTCTCTGGCGCCCACGCTTCGAACAGCCAATCTTCACCCTCGCGACGCGCGGCGCGGGCTCGATCTTGGCGAGTTTCGTCGAAAGCAGTTTCAGCACAGAAGTAACCGTAGATGGCGACGAAGGGAGCCTTTATTGCTTCACGACGATGCTCGCGGGCCATGCAACCTTGGAGCAAAAGGGAAGGTCCACGACCGCCACAAAACAATTTGGCCTCGCTTGGAGGCCCGGCCCGAGCGGTCGTCTTTTGTTCAGTGACGACAATGCCCGAACGAATGTGTTCTTGAAGGTCGCGGATATTGAAACGTTCCTTGAACAAATGCTGGATGAGGGGCTGCGTCGGCCGCTCATTTTCGAGCCCAGCCTCGATTGGGGCTCCGGGCTGACTGCGAGCCTGAAAAGTCAGCTCGATTTCGTTACATCGGAGTTCCAACGCAGCGACGGCATTGCCAGTAGCCCAGTCGCACTCGCATCACTGACAGACGCGCTTATCGCGCTTCTTCTGCGGGGCGCGGCGCATAACTATTCCGATCGGCTCGCCAACTCAGCCGGAAACCCAATGCCGGCCTATATTAGACGCGCAGAAGATTTCATGCGCGCCCATGGCGCTGAGCCTATCCGAATGTCGCATATCGCCGCGGCTGCGGGTTGCAGTTTGCGAACCTTGACCGCCGTCTTCAGGCATTTTCGCGGCAATACCCCCTTGGCGGCATTGCACGCTGTTCGACTTGATCTCGCCCATGCCGATCTTGCTCGGGGCCCAAGCCGCGCCTCAGTCACAACCATCGCCCGACGATATGGGTTCACTAATACGGCGCGATTTGGGGCCGCCTTTCGTCGCCGCTTCGGCAAAGCTCCGACTGAAATCGCCCGGTGCGCGTCTGTGCGAATGGGCCCCGCGCATACTGACCTTCCAAAAGATCCAAAGAGACTATGATTTGATGGGTCCCGACACCAGGCCGGCCGAATAATCGAGACACCTGCCTCTCAAATGTGCCGGCTTTCAACACAGACGCTTCCGCAAATCGCCTGCTGCAATTCTCTAGGCCCCGCGCGGCGACGGCATCCGATTATTGGGCGAAAATCTCTCCCGCTTCGACCTTCACTCGGATATTCGGCGAAGCGTGACAAATCGGGCAGAAGATCGACAAATTCGGCAATAAAGAGTTTCCGGATACTTGAACGGGCCTAGCTTCGTCGCCCAGCATCGTACAGCCACCCGAAGAAAAGCGGATCTGAACCGATCGTCCATCATGACCTTGCTGATTGCGTTTGTGACGAGCGGAATCGGCAGCGGGCGGGCGAAACTCGATCTCCACTTCAAACCGTTTGTACCCAAGAGGCGCAGATGAGACGATGTGCAGTATTCGTTATGAACGTCTGTATCTTGTGGGGCGGGCTCGCTGAAAGCGCGCAATCGGCGACGCGTCAGGCTCGCGCCTGTTCTGCCTGGGACAAGGAACTCGCTCGCATGCTTGAGCGTAGCGAGCAATTCAACCTTCACACCACGGTTATGCGTGAAGGCATTCGTTTTGAAGCTTTCAAGCTGCGAGAGCGATGTGTGCGTGACATCAGCATGGCCTCCCTGAACCGCTATGTCATGCTCACGAAGCTCCTCTATGACGATGAGGCCGATGAGTTTGAGAGTTTCAGCAGCGAGTGAGTTGCGGGTGACTGAGGCACCGGGCTTCCAATGCGGCAGCATGCTCTCGGGAAAGGTCCGCTTTTCGGCAAAGAGCTAGCGGAGAGCCACCTGCCTGATCGAGGGCATGGTGCAGACCACGCGCCATCTTCGATCCCGAACCTGACAAGCAAGTTCGCTGATCATGGTCACGAGCTGGCGGTGCTGCTTCACCAGCAGATCGCACGTCTCCTGCAGCGCCAGCGCTGCTTGCTGCTCGACCGACGTGACCGGCACGACGCGCATCGTGGGCGCGTCACGACTTTGCCGATCGCCTCGGCATCCCGAGTGAAACTCGACCTCTTTGGCGCGGGATCGTCACTTCAGAGCAAGGAAGACCGCCGAGGGCGCCCGATCCGGCTCATGCCTTGGCCAGGAAATCCTCGGCGTAGTGGCAGGCGACGAGGCGTCCGTCGACCTCGCGCTTCTCCGGACGCTCGGCGCGGCAGCGATCAGTCACGAAGGGGCAGCGCGTCGAGAACACGCAGCCCTTCGGCGGATTGAGCGGCGAGGGAAGCTCGCCGCGCAGCACCGTGCGCTCGCGCTTGGCACCCTCGACGCGGGGCGTCGCGGCCAGCAGCGCCTGCGTATAGGGATGCAGCGGGCGGGCGTAGATCCGCTCCTTCGGCCCATGCTCGATGGCATTGCCGAGATACATCACCATCACGTCATGGGCGATGTGCCGGACGACGCTGAGGTCATGCGAAATGAAGAGATAGGCGAGCTTGAGCTCGTCCTGCAGGTCGGCGAGCAGGTTGAGAACCTGAGCCTGGATCGAGATGTCGAGCGCCGAGACCGGCTCGTCCGCCACAACGACCTTGGGCGAGAGGATCAGCGCGCGGGCGATCGCGATGCGCTGGCGCTGGCCTCCCGAGAACATGTGCGGGTAGCGCGCGTAGTGCTCGGGACGCAGGCCCACCTTCGCCATCATGGCGCGGGCCTTCTCGGTCCGCTCGGCCTTGGACAAGGTGGTGTTGATCTTGAGCGGCTCCTCGAGGATCGTGCCGATCTTCTTGCGCGGATTGAGCGAGCCATAAGGGTTCTGAAAGACGAACTGGACGGTTCGGCGCAGCCGCTTGCGCTCGCCCGCCGGCGGATGGATCGCGTCAAGCCCGTCGAGCGTCAGCGCTCCCGAGGTCGGCGGCTCGATCAAGGTCGCCATCCGGGCGAGCGTCGATTTTCCGCAGCCGGATTCGCCGACGATCGCCAGCGTCTTTCCGGCCTCGACCGAGAACGAGACCTTGTTGACAGCCTGCAGCTGTGCCGGCGCCTGGAACAGGCCACGCTTGACCGGATAGATCTGGGTGAGCTCGCGGGCTTCGATGACGGGGGTGCTCATCGCGTCGCCTCCGTCGTCAGGCGGCCTTCGTCACGAGCGCGATCGGCGTCGCGGTTCGCATCGCCGAGCGGGTAGTGGCAGCGCACGCGCCCATCCATCCAGGACCGGAGCTCCGGCTGGACGTTGCGCGAGTGCTCGGTCGCATAGGCGCAGCGCGGGCTGAACAGGCAGCCCTTCGGCCGGTCGTTGAGGCCCGGCACCATGCCAGGGATGGTGGCGAGGCGCGTCGCGTTCTCGCTGCGCTCCGGCAGGGCCGCGAGCAAGGCGGCGGAATAGGGGTGCTGCGGGTCGGCAAAGAGCGCATCGACCTTGCGCTCCTCCATGATCTGCCCGGCATACATCACCATGATGCGCTGCGCAGTCTCCGCCACGACGCCCATGTTGTGGGTGATCAGGACGAGCGCCATGTTGCGTTCGCGCTGCAGCGTCATCAGCAGTTCGAGGATCTGCGCCTGGATGGTGACGTCGAGCGCCGTGGTCGGTTCGTCGGCGATCAGGAGGCGCGGATTGCAGGCGATCGCCATGGCGATCATCACGCGCTGGTTCATGCCGCCGGAGAGCTGGTGGGGGAAGGCCTTGAGGCGGCTCTCGGCGGCCGGGATGCCGACCTGCTCGAGAAGCTCGATCGCCCGGCGCTTCGCCGCCTTGCGGTCCATGCCCTCATGCTTGCGCAGTGTCTCTGCGAGCTGGAAGCCGATGGTGAAGCAGGGGTTCAGGCTGGTGCTCGGCTCCTGGAAGATCATCGCCACGTCCTTGCCGGTGAGCTGGCGGCGCTCGCGCGCGGACATCGTGAGGAGATCGCGGCCGTCGAAGCGCAGCTTGTCGGCGCGGACCCGGCCGGGATAGCCGACAAGGCCCATCAGCGCGAGCATGGTGACTGATTTGCCGGAGCCGGATTCGCCGACGACGCCGAGCACCTCGCCCTCGTCGAGGGTGAGGTCGATGCGGTCGACGGCGCGCAGCGTTCCCTGCGAGGTGGGGAATTCGACGCTGAGGTTTTCGATTTCGAGCAGGGGCATGGGATCAGCGCTTCAGCTTGGGGTCGAGCGCATCGCGCAGGCCGTCACCCAGCAGGTTGAAGGCGAGCACGGTGATGAGGATGGCGAGGCCCGGAAAGGTGACGACCCACCAGGCGCGCAGCACGAATTCGCGCGCATCGGCGAGCATCGTGCCCCATTCCGGGGTCGGGGGCTGGGCACCGAGGCCGAGGAAGCCGAGCGCGGCAGCATCGAGGATCGCGGTCGAGACGCCGAGCGTCGCCTGCACGATGAGCGGGGCGGCGCAGTTCGGCAGGATCTCGGAGAACATCAGCCGGACCGTCTGCGCGCCGCTGACCTTGGCGGCGACGACATAGTCCTTGCTGGTCTCGGCGATGACGGCAGCGCGGGTGATGCGGACATAGTGCGGCAGCACGACGATGGCGACGGCGAGCATCGCGTTCATCAGGCCAGGCCCGAGGATCGCGACGATGACGATCGCCAGCAGTAGGCTCGGCATCGTCATGAGGATGTCCATGAACCGCATGATCGCGATATCGGCGATGCCCTTGAAATAGCCCGCGATCAGGCCGAGCACGACGCCGACGACAATGGCGAGCGCGACGACAGCAATGCCGATGACCAGCGAGAGCCGCGCGCCGAAGATGAGGCGCGAGAGGATGTCGCGGCCGATCGCATCGGTGCCGAGCGGATAGGAGAGCGAGCCGCCTTCCTGCCAGAACGGCGGCTTCAGGAAGACCGTGTTGTTGGTCAGGTCCGGATGGTGCGGGGCGATCAGCGGCGCGAAGAGCGCGCAGAGCAGCACCAGCACGATGACGATGAGCCCGGCCACGGCGCCGCGATTGGCGCTGAAGTAGCTCCAGAATTCGCGGGCCGGATGCGGCGGCGTGCCGCTCGGGGCGGCGATGGCGGGGGCTTCGAGGGTTTCGGCGCTCATGGACGAGAACTCCGGTGGGCGCAATTCGTGAACGGATCGCAGGTCATCGGGCGTGGCGGATGCGCGGGTTGATCAGGCCGTAGAGCAGGTCGACCAGCAGGTTGACGCTCATCACGACCATACCGAGGAGCAGGGTTCCGCCCTGCAGGACCGGATAGTCGCGCCGGCTGATCGCCTCGATCAGCCATTTGCCGACGCCGGGCCAGGAGAAGATCGTCTCGGTCAGGATGGCGCCGGTGAAGAGCGTGCCGACCTGCAGGCCGATGACGGTGACGACAGGGATCAGCGCATTGCGCAGCGCGTGCAGCGCGACGACGCGGACAGGAGCCATGCCCTTGGCGCGGGCGGTGCGGATATAGTCCTCGCCGAGCACCTCGAGCATCGCCGAGCGCGTCATGCGGGCGATAACGGCGAGCGGCACCGTGCCGAGCACGATCGCTGGCAGGACGAGATGCGACAGCGCCGACCAGAAGGCGTCGATGTCGCCGGCGAGCAGGCTGTCGATGGTCAGGAAGCCGGTGACGGGCTCGATGAAGTACTGCACCGCGATGCGGCCCGAGACCGGCGTGAGGCCGAGCTGGACCGAGAACAGCAGGATCAGCAGCAGGCCCCACCAGAAGATCGGCATCGAATAGCCGGTCAGCGAGATGCCCATCACGCCATGGTCGAAGATCGAGTTTCGCTTCACCGCAGCGATGATGCCGGCTGGCAGGCCGATGATCAGCGCGATCAGGATGGCGCAGAGGGCAAGCTCGATGGTGGCCGGGAAGAGCTGGCTGAACTCGGCGAGCACGTTCTCCCGCGTCACGATCGACTTGCCGAGATCGCCCTGCAGGACGCGCTCGATATAGACGCCGTACTGGGTCAAGAGCGGCTGGTCGAAGCCATATTCCTTGACGAGCTGGGCGTGGCGGGCCGGGTCGATGCCGCGCTCGCCCGCCATGGTCTCGATCGGGTCTCCCGGCACGAGCCGGACGAGGAAGAAGGCGAGCAGGGTGATCCCGATGAAGGTCGGGATCACGAGACTGACCCGGGTCAGGATGAAGCGGAGCATGGTTTTGCCAGTCTTGTCAGCCGGGGCATGGCGTAGCGCGCGGCGTCTTGTCTTGTCGTATTATTCAAATTCGAAATCCGGCGCAGCGCAAACACCAGATCGAACGAAAGATCAAGAAGGTCTCGCCGAAGAATCCGGGACAGGCGAACCGATGTGGCGGCACGCCTCCGTGGCCTTTCGCAAGACCTGAAAAGCCCTATCCGATATGGCGCAACAATATGATCAAGAACCGCGCCGACAGAGCAATGAATGCAACGCCGGCACGATGTGTTTCTCTCTGTGGGTTGTCAGCCGCCCACAGCCTTATTTGGCGATCGACACGCCATAGAAGGGCTGCCCGCCAAAGAAGTGGATCTTATAGTCTTTCACGTCCTTGCGCACCGGCGTGAAGGCCTGCGCATTGGCGAAGAGGAGGCCTGCCACGTCCTGGTGGAACAGCTCCTGAAAGCGCTTGTAGAGCTTGGTGCGTTCGCCCTGGTCGGTGATGGTGTTCGCCTTGGCGAGCGCGTCCGAAGCCTCCTGGTTGCACCAGCCGGCGCGGTTGGCACCGGTCTTCACGCCTTCGCAGGTCCAGCCCGAGAGCAGGATCTGGCTCGGGTCGGGATAGTCCCAGGTGTAGCCGAACATGCCGACCTCATGCTCGCCGGCGCGGCCGCGCTTGAGATACTCGCCCCATTCGAAGGTCTGGATCGTCGCCTTGACGCCGATCTTGGCCCAGTCGGCCTGGATCAGCTCGGCGGCGCGACGGCCGTTCGGCATATAGGCCCGCACCACTGGGATGGCCCAGAGCACCGTCTCGAAGCCGTTCGGCAGGCCGGCCTCCTTGAGCAGCGCCTTGGCCTTCTCGGGATCATAGGCGAGGGGCTTCAGCCCCTCGTGATGCGACCACAGCGCCGGGGGCACCGCCGAGGCGGTCGCCTTGCCGGTGCCCTGGTAGACCGCATCGATGATGGCCGGGATGTTGGTCGCATAGGCCAATGCCTCGCGCACCCGCTGATCGTCGAAGGGCTTCTTGCGCTCATTGAAGGCGAGGAAGCTCTGGTCGGCGATACTGCCCTGCAGAAGGTTGAGGTTGGTGTCGGCCTTCATCGCCGCGAGGTCGCCCGGATTGGGATAGCGCGCGATCTGGCATTCGTTGGAGCGGACCTTGGCGAAGCGCACGGCGGCATCCGGCGTGATCACGAAGATCAGGTCGTTCACCAGCGCCATGCGGTCACGGTTGCCGACGGCCTTGGTCCAGTGGTCCGGTACCGCCTTGAAGCGGATCACGGCATCCTTCTGGTAGGAGGTCAGCGAGAAGGGGCCGGTGCCGATCGGCGCGAGATCGACCTGTTCCGGCGTACCGGCCTTGCTCATCGCCGCAGCATATTCGGCCGAAAGGATGGACATCGGCTCAACGGAGAGCGCGCTGAGCAGCGGCGCGTTCGGCTTCGAGAGGACAAGCTTGACCGTATAGTCGTCGACCTTCTCGATCGCCTTCAGGCTCGGCTTCACGATCTCGCTGAAGAACTGGTAGTTGCCGTTGCCGACTTTGTTGAAGGGGTGGTTCGCGTCGAACATGCGCTGGAACGAGAACAGCACGTCGTCGGCATTGAGCTCGCGCGTCGGCGTGAAGGCCCTGTTCGCATGCCACTTCGCGCCCTTGCGCAGCTTGAAGGTGTAGTTGAGGCCATCGTCCGAGATGGTCCAGGACTCGGCGAGGCTCGGGATGATCTGCGAACCACCACGCTCCGTCGCCGTCAGGCGCTCATAGACCTGTGCCGCGACGTCATAGGCCGTGTTCTGGCTGCTGAATTGCGGATTGAGGAAATCGGGACTGGCCTCGGTGCAGACGACGAGCGCCTGGGCGCTGGCTGCGGCGGGCAGCAGGAAGGCGCTCAGCCCGAGGGCGAGGGCAGCGGTGAATGCGCGAACGGCCATGGCAATTCTCTCGAACGCTTGAAGGAGCGGAATCGGGCGCGAGGCGGAGCTGCCTCGTCGTCTTCCCTCCTGAAGAGGATGCGGCCCGTCGAGGCCGCATCCGTCGTTGGTGCGTCAGCCTTGCCGGCTCAGTTGGTCATGTCGACGCCGTAGAAGACGTGACGGCCGAAGGGCGAGAGCTTGAAGTCCTTCACTTCCTTGCGGACCGGCTTCAGCTGCACCGCGTGCGCAATGGTGAACCAGGGGGACTGCTCCTTGAAGATCACCTGAGCCTGCTTGTAGAGCTTCTCGCGCTCGGCCTGGTCGGTGATCGTCTTCGCCTTGCGCACCAGCTCGTCGAAGGGCTGGTAGCAGAACTTGGCGACGTTGCCGCCGTTGTTCTTGGCCGCGTCGCAGCCCAGCAGCGTGTGCAGGAAGTTGTCCGGGTCGCCATTGTCGCCGGTCCAGCCGAACATGCCGGTCTGGTGCTCGCCCGCCTGCAGGCGCTTGCGGTACTCGCCCCATTCGAAGGTCTTGATCTCGGCCTTGACCCCGACCTTGGCGAGGTCCGCCTGCATCAGCTCGGCGATGCGCTTGGCGTTGGGGTTGTAGGGGCGCTGCACCGGCATGGCCCAGAGGTCGATCTCGAAGCCGTTCGGGTAACCGGCCTCGGCCAGCTCCTTCTTGGCAGCTTCCGGATCGAACGGATCATCCTTGACCGCGTCGTTGTAGGACCACAGGGACGGCGGGATCGGATTGATCGCGGCTACGCCGCTGGTCAGGTAGACGGCATCGATGATCGTCTGCTTGTTGATCGCCTTGTTGATGGCGCGGCGCACCTTGACGTCGTCGAACGGCTTCTTGGTGGTGTTGTAGGCGAGGTAGCCGATGTTCAGGCCGGGCTGGTCCATGAGCTGGACGTTGGCGTCCTTGCGGATCGCATCGAGGTCAGCCGGGTTCGGATACGGCATGACGTGGCATTCGCCCTTCTGGAGCTTGGCCCAGCGCACCGAGGCATCCGGCGTGATCGCGAAGATCAGGTCGTCGATCTTGGCCTTGCCGGCCCAGTAGTCAGGGAAAGCCTTGTACCGGATGATCGCGTCCTTCTGGTACTGCACCAGATAGAAGGCGCCCGTGCCGACCGGCTCCTGATCGAGCTTCTCGGGCGTGCCGGCTTTCAGCATCGCATCAGCGTATTCCTTCGACTGCACGCTCGCATACTGCATGGCGAGATCGGCGAGGAAGGGTGCCTCAGGCTGGTTCAGCGTGATCTTGACGGTGTAGTCGTCGACCTTCTCGACCGACTTGAGCAGTTTCGGCATGCCCATGTCGTTGAAATAGGAATGGTTCGAGCTGGTGACCTTGAAGAACGGGTGATCTTCCTTCCACTGCCGCTCGAACATGAACAGCACGTCGTCGGCATTGAAGTCCCGCGTCGGCTTGAAGGTCCTCGTCGGGTGCCACTTCACGCCCTTGCGCAGGTGGAAAGTGTAGGTCAGGCCGTCCGCCGAGATGTCCCATTTCTCCGCCAGCGCCGGCTGGACCTTGGTGCCGCCGCGCTCGAACTGCACGATCGTATCGTAGATCTGCGTGTTCGCGTCGAAGGACGTGCCGGTGGTGTTGACGCTCGGCGCGAAATTCTCCGGGCTGCCCTCCGAGCAGTAGATCAGCGTCTTGGCCGCGAGCGGCTGCGCCGCCATGAGGGCAGACGCAGACAGCGTCGCCAACAGCAACTTGTTCATTTGGTACTCTCCTTAACCCTCTCCGCCTCTGTCGGGCGAGATGATGGCCCCGTTGCATCGGAAGCTTCGTCGGCGGAATTCCTCAGGCCACCCTGTCAACAGCTTATTGCAAGAGAAGGGGCGGGAACAGTCGTCCGAAGGTACGGAGCAAGCCGCCGGTGGGGCGGCCTGGGACGACAGGGATGTCGAAGAGCGATGGCCGCTTCCAGGCGATGATCCACTGTCCGCAGTCGGCGCGGCAGGTACGTTCGGCGCCGAACCGGTGATCGGGCTTGCCCCCCTTCTCGTAGAGCCGAAAGGGGCGCCGTTGCCGGCGCCCCTCGTCTTTCTTGCGATCTGACCGTTGGTTCAGACGAAGCGGAAATCGTCCTGGGCGAGACTGGAGAGCTGGATGCCCTTCAGCGTCAGGGTGGTGTCGCCGTCAATCGAGAAGACCGTGTCGGCGCCGACCTGCTCGGCATGGTCCATCGCCGCGTCGAAATCGGCGAAGAGGTCAACCGAGAACTCCAGCACGTCCGAGCTCGAGCCGGTCGTCTTGAAGTCGGTGATCGTGTCCTTGCCGAAGCCCTCCGCGAAGACGAAGACGTCGTGGCCCGAACCGCCGGTCACGACGTCGTCGCCCGCGCCGCCCTCGATGCGGTCGTCGCCCGAGCCACCGTCGATGATGTCGTTGCCGGCACCGCCGAGAACGAGGTCGTCGCCCGAACCGGCGTCGATCAGGTCGTCGCCTTCACCACCGTCGATCAGATCGTCGCCGGAGCCGCCCTTGATGACGTCGTTGCCGATGCCGCCGTAGACCTCGTCATCGCCCGAGCCGCCATCGAGCGTGTCGTCGCCGGCGCCGCCCCAGAGGGTGTCGTTGCCGACGCCGCCCTTCAGCACGTCGTTGCCGGCGCCGCCGTCGAAGGCCTCATCGCCGTTGCCGCCGGTGACGATGTCGTTGCCGGCTCCGAAGAGCAGCTTCTCGATATTGACGAAGGTGTCGTTGCCGATGCCCGCGCCCGAGACCTTGCCGGCGGCGAAATCGACCGTGACCGCGCCGGTGGCGCCGGACAGGTCGAGCGTGTCGAAGCCCGCACCACCATCGATGACGTCATCGCCGAGGCCGCCGACGAAGACGTTGTCGCCGTCATCGCCGATCAGCGTGTCGTTGCCCGAGCCGCCGATGACGTTCTCGATCGAGACCAACTCGTCCTCACCGGCGTCGTCGCCGGAGGCGAAGCCTTCGGCGAGGTTGACCGTGACGCCGGCCGTGTCGGTCGAGTAGTCGGCCGTGTCGATGCCCTCGCCGCCGTCGAGCAGATCGTCGCCCGCGCCGCCGATCAGGATGTCATTGCCGACGCCGCCGAACAGCTGATCGTCGCCTGCGCCGCCCTTGAGCAGATCGTCACCCTCTTCACCGAACAGCGTGTCGTCGCCTTCGCCACCGTCGATCACGTCGTCGCCTGCGCCACCCGAGACTTCGTCGTCGCCGGCCAGCGCCGCGATAACGTCGTCGCCGGATGTGCCGGTGATCGTGTCGTCACCGGCCGTCCCGGCCGGGACTTCCGGCTCGGGCGCCACCTTGACGGTCACATTCGCGGTCGCGGTCCCGCCCTTGCCGTCCGAGACAACATAGGAGAACGACGCCTCGCCCTCGAAGCCTGCGGCCGGGGTGAAGACGATACGACCGTTGGCGTCGAGCGCGACGGTGCCGCCCGTGCCGGCCGCAACGGAGAGGATGACGAGGGTATCGCCGTTCGCATCCGTGTCGTTGGCCAGCAGCGTCGCCGGATCGATCGTCAGCACGGCACCGTAGTCGGTGCCGAGGCCGCTGTCGTTGGCCGCCACCGGAGCAACGTTCGGCGGGCTGATGGTCAGGTTGACCGTGGCCTGGGTTTTGCCGCCACGCCCGTCATCGACGAGCACGATGAAGCTGTCCTCGCCGGTGAAGCCGGTCGCGGGGGTGTAGCGATAGGTGCCGTCCGAGTAGACGAAGACCGAGCCGTGCGACGGCCCCTGCTTGAGGCTGAAGATCAGCGACGAGCCGGCATCCTGATCAAACGCCGACACCTGGCCGGTGACAAGCGTGTCCTTCAAGCCCGCGACCTCGCTATCGACGGCCGTCGGCGCATGGTTGACCGGCAGCACCTCGCCCGCATCGGCGATCTTGACGAAGTGGACGTCGTCGAGCGCCACGCCCGCGCCCCAGGAGTCCTTGACGCCCGTATCCATGAACTCCAGCCGGTTCGTGCCGTTGCCGGAGCCGCCCTTGACCTCGAAGCTCAGCGTCACCCAGCTCGCGCCGGTCTGCGGCGGCAGGCCATCGAAGATGACCTCTCCGTTCCACAGCACGATGATGCCGTCATCGAAGCGACCGGTGTCGGAGTCCGAGAGCGAGAAGCTGACCCGATAGGTCGCGCCGGTCTCCGCTTGGGAGATCGTCTGGCCGATCTTGTTGCGAGCCGTCTGCCCGGCTCCATCCATATCGATCCAGAACTTGCCGTCCTTGGCGACGACGCCGCCATAGTTATCCAGGTGCTGTTCGATGCGCTTGAAGTTGGCGTTCGTCCAGCCGAGGATCTGGCCGTCCAGGTTCCGGTAACCCCAGTCGGATCCGCCGTTGTAGCCGCTGGACTCGCTGATGTCCTCGAAGCTGCCGTTGATGATCAGGTCGGTCCCGATCGCCACCTGCGACGTCGACGACTTGACGGTCAGGTTCACGGTTGCGGTTTCCTTGCCGCCGCGGCCGTCATCCACCAGGTAGGTGAAGCTGTCCGCGCCGCTGAAGCCGGCGGTAGGCGTATAGCGATAGGTGCCGTCCGTGTAGACGAAGACTGTGCCGTGGGCCGCGGCGGTCGCGAGGGTGTAGATCAGCGCGCTGCCAGCATCCTGATCGGTTGCCGAGAGCTGGCCGGTGATGAGGGTATCCTTCATGCCCTGGGCCTGGCCGTCGACGGCGACGGGAGCCTGGTTCTCCGGCAGGGTGTCGCCGGCGTTGGCGATCTTGACGAAGCGAACGTCGTCCAGCGCCGTGCCTGCGCCCCAGGAGTCGGTCACGCCCTTGTCGATGAACTCGAGGCGGTTCGTGCCGTTGCCGGAGCCGCCCTTCACCTCGAAGTTGAGCGTCGTCCAGCTCGCGCTGGTCTGCGGCGGCAGGCCATCGAAGATGACTTCGCCGTTCCACAGCACCTGCACGCCGTCATCGTAGTTGTTCCTGTCGGAGTCGGAGAGCGAGAAGCTCACCTTGTAGGTCGCGCCCTCTTCGACATGAGCGATCGACTGGCCGATCCGGTCAACGACCGAGCCGGTCTGCGAATGGTCCATGTCGATCCAGATGCGGCCCTCCTTGGCGACGATGCCGCCGTAGTTGTCCCAATGCTGCTCGATGCGCTTGTTGTTGACGTTGGTCCAGCCGACGATCTGGCCATCCGGATTGCGATAGCCCCAGTCGCTCGGGCCGTTGTTGCCGGAGGACTCGCTGAGGTCCTCGAAGCTGCCGTTGACCATCAGGTCGGTGCCGAGAAGGATGCCCTGCGCGATCGTGAAGTTGACGACCGCCTCGACGATGCCGCCGTGCCCGTCGTTGACCAGGTAGCTGAAGCTGTCGGCGCCGGAGAAGCCGGCGGTCGGCGTGTACTTGTAGGTGCCGTCGGCGTTGAAGACGAGCGCGCCATTGGCCGGGCCGTCACCGAGGCTGTAGACGAGCTGATCGCCATTTGCATCCGTCGCCACGACCTTGCTGGTGAACGCGACGTTCTGGCTGATGGTGAGGTCGGTGTCCGAGGTCTCGGGCGCGACATTGCCCGGCACCGGCATCACCGGATCGGCGACCTTCACGAGACGCAGGTCGTCGAGCGTGGCTCCGAAGCTGCCGCCCGCGCTCTCGAAGACGAGATCGTTGGAGCCATTGCCGGCGCCGCCCTTCAGCATGAAGTGGAGCTTGTCGCCCATGGCGGAGGGGACGCCCTCGAAGACCACCTGGCCGCCCCAGAGCACGCGCACGCCGTCATCGCCGGTCGGCAGATCGGCCAGCGAGAAGCTCAGGCGATAGACCGCGCCGCTCTCGACGCTCGGGACGTCATAGGACAGGGTGCCGTCCGGGAAATCGCCCGCGGCAACGAGATCGGTGCCGACCGCGACCGTCGAGGGAATCGCGAAGCCGGGCGCATTGGCGAGCACTTCCTCAAGGCCCGGCAGCACGGCCGCAACCTCGGCATCGGTGCCGTCCACGGCGAGCGCCGCAAGCTGCGCGCCGGTCAGCGTGAAGCCGTCGGCTGTGGAGATCGAGGCGGGCTGATGCACCGGATCGACGCCGTTCAGCAGGACGAGCGCGTCGTTGCCGGCGCGGATGATCAGGTTGTTGCCGTCCCGGATGACGCTGACGCTGGCGGGAGCGACGCCGTCGAAGAGGATCGTGCTGGTCGCATCGAGCGAGACGAGGTCGATGCCGTCGCCGGCGCGGAAGATCACCTGGTCGCCCGTCGCGACGATGACGTCGTTGCCGGCGCCGCCGATGAGGATGTCCGAACCCGTGCCGCCGGCGAGATAGTCGTTGCCCGAGCCGCCGACGAGGCGGTCGTTGCCGGCGCCGCCGAACAGCAGATCGTTGCCGGCATCGCCATAGAGCACGTCGTCGCCGAGGCCGCCGCGGACGATGTCGTCGCCCGACATGGCGTAGATGACATCCTTGTCGGTGCCGCCGTTGATCTCGCTGCCCTGGTCCGTCCCGTAGACGACGGTCGCACCGTTGAGGAGCTTCTCGAGCGCGGGGCGAGCCAGCTGCGTGTTGTCGTTGATGATGCCGTCCACGCCGAGGTTGAGCGCGTTGCGGACATCGGCTTCGTTACCCGCGACGGTCCAGCCATTGACCTTGAGGCCGGCGGCCTGGGCGGCTGCGACAGTGTCCTTATTGATCAGCGCCATCTGCGGCGCGAGGCCGTCGAGCTCGCCCATTGTCCCCTGCGGGTTCGTGGCGTTGGCGATCTTCGCCTCGGTGATGTTGTCGGTCAGCCAGACCAGCGGGAAATCGACGTCGTATTTGTTGTCCATCAGGTCGCGCAGGACCTTATGGTCGGTCGCGAAGGTCTGGAAGACGATCCGCTCCGGATCGGCGAAATCGGCCGCGACGAGATCGGCCAGCATCGCGTCATAGGTCGAATAGCCCGTGCTCTTGGTCTCGATCAGGATGCCGAGCTTCCGGCCGGTCTCGAGTTCCATCTGCTTGGTCAGCGCGATGATCTCGTCGAAGGTGATGATGCCCGGGACCGCCGCCTTCACCTCGGCATAGGTCATGTTCGCGATGCCGCCCGGGAGATCGTCATGATAGCTGACCAGCTCGCCGTCCTTGGTCAGGCGGAGGTCGATCTCAATGAAGTCCGCCCCATATTTGAACGCCCACTTGTAGGCGTCGGCCTCGTTGTCCGTGTAGGGGTTGGTGCCGCGATGGGCGTAAAGAACGGGCTGGTCAGCCATGACTCGTCTCCAGAAGCAGGCAATAGTCGATCGTTCCCGGCAGCAGGTCTGCTGCGGGCATGCGTGAAAAGCGGATCTGGGTGCTGAGCTGCGCCCGCGCGGGCGCAGCCTCTTCTCGTTGGGCTACGGCCTCGCAGCCGCCTCCGCGCTCGTGACGAGCTGGACGCCGGATTGCTCCAGCATCTCCCGGATCGCCGTTGGCGGCTCTGTCTCGCAGAACACCGCGGTGACCTGGTCGATACGCCCGCCGTGAACATGGGCAGGGCGTGAGAACTTCGACGAGTCAAGGACGAGATAGGATCTGCGGCAGTTGCGCATCATGGCTTCGCGTGCCCTCACCTCATCCTCCGAAAAATCGAGCAGCGAGCCGTCCTCATCGATCCCGCCGACACCGAAGATCGCGATATCGACCTTGTAGGACGCGAAGAAGCCATCGACCGTCGGACCGCAGACATCGACATCGCCGCCGCGGACGACGCCACCGGCGATCGCCAGGGAGAAGTCGGAGTTCTGCCCGACCATGACCGCGAGCGGCAGATTGTTCGTCACGATCTTGAGCTGCCGGTGCGACAATAGCGCCTCGGCGACGAATTGCGTCGTGGTGCCGATCCCCAGCGAAATCGCCTCGCCATCGCTCACCCGGCTCGCGACGGCAGCCGCGATGCTCTGCTTGGCTTCGCGATTCAGCACGCGCCGATCCTTGAATGTGAGATTGCCACTGCGGGTCAGGCTCTCGATCCCGCCATGGCGCCGCCGGGCGACGCCTTGATCGCAGAGCGCGACCAGATCGCGACGGATCGTCTGCGTGGCGACGGCGAAATGCGCAGCCAGTTCCTCGACGCTGATGAAGTCCCGGCTACGTAGCATTTCGGCAATCGCCATCTGCCGCCCGTCGGAGCCCATCGTAATGTTCAAATGAGTGCCGTTCATGTTCATATGATTGCGATAGCGGCGCCCTGTGACGCTCATACGACGGTTAAGTGAATCTGAATCGCAAAATCGAGCCGTGCTGAAATAGCCAGCATCCACATCAGAGCCAGCTCAACATTCTGTCCACATCAATAATTGAGCCGGCAATATTTTTGGCCTGAGCGAGCCGCCGCCAGCGCTCCGCTGGCATCGTAGGCGATCACGAGCTGGCGGTCTTCGCCGGGTCGGGGAGGATATGGAGCCGGACGGGCCACCTACGCCCCGGGCGGGCTGACATGGCCTAAGCCCCCCCGGGCAGGCGACCGCGCTCGATCGTCAGATACGCCATCGGCCGCTCCGTCGACGCCAGACTGAGTTAGGCCGCCCTGCGATTGGGCATCGGCGAGCCGAGCACCGCCGCGCAGTTGCGCGGATCAGGGCAATCTCAGGTCGCTGAGTGCTACGCTGCTACGGGCAAGTACCTCGTTTCCGCGCCTGCAGCATCCTGGACGCAAAAAGCCCCGCCGCTGGTGCGACGGGGCTTTTTGATTTGGTTGCGGGGGCCAGATTTGAACTGACGACCTTCAGGTTATGAGCCTGACGAGCTACCGGGCTGCTCCACCCCGCGTC